>Ga0160428_1000076_pt1 | contig 124376 bp, 92 predicted proteins | sample SolpanmetagenomM_FD_108198 | JGI IMG/M metagenome (GOLD analysis project Ga0160428, IMG submission 108198) | Solar panel surface microbial communities from Lawrence Berkeley National Laboratory, California, USA - M | ecosystem: Engineered > Built environment > Solar panel > Unclassified ...
TGGGTATTGCCGGTGCAGTATAGGAACGTTGTAGGCTACTTTCAGGTGGATGTATGGGGAGAGTCTGCACGCGGGCACCGCTGTCTATTCTGCGTGACTTCTCGGCTTCTGCGGCAGCTCGTCTTGCGGCATCTTCCGTTTCCCGATCCTCCCGAGCTTTTCTTGCAGCTGCTGGAGTCTGATGTACTCTACGTTCATATTCTCCGTGCGCTTCGTGGACTGGATCAAATGGCATGCTGAAGAACTAGAGGTTGTTTTTTTAAAAGTCGTATGAAATATAAAGATAAAGATATATAACAGACTCAGAAAAAAGGCAGGACATTGCTAGCTATATATACCCTCCGTCTCCCACGAACTTGTCCACAAAATCCGTCCAAATTGTACTGTGACGTGATCGTGATGTAATACGAGAAAACACATCATGAAATCCCAGAACCATATGAGCTTGAAGCCTTCCACACTCGGCAATTATTAATACTCGTTTCGTAAAAAAGTAAATTTCCACCCCTAGTCATTTTTTTCCTCTACCACTCTCAATCATCGACATATTTTCGACTGGTTTCCTGAGCTCGGCTTTGCTCCCGTTGTTCTTAGAGCGTTTACCTCTCTACCTAGTCCGTCAGACCGATACTGTGTGTGACGATATAAGCTGTAATAGGTGAATTCTTCTCGGAGAGGGGAAGACGTTTCATAACCAGTCTGTAGACTTTATACGGTAGAGTTTTCCAGATGGCGGTAGAGTTTTTCTGGAAAGAGTAGGAATTTTGATTATTCAAGGGCCAGCTTGGCGGATCCCACTTAGCTTATTTTAGTCGGCCCGATCGTGTAGGGAACCCTAAAGCTGTATCCGCCGAGGTCCATGTCAGGCCCACCGGGCATTCGCTTGTCAAATGGAGGTTTGAAAGTCTTGTTAGTATAAGCCCCTATATCCCATGACATGGCCGTCTATGGAGCGGACTTTTACTTTCTACGCGTCTGCTGCACCTAACTTGGGAGCTTGGCGGACCGGAGCTCAAACTTTCACCGTAGTTCCGGGGCAAGTGAACTCTCAGCCCGGGTTTGTAAGGCATTCTCTCAGTGGCCAGTAGAGTTTCGAACATGCTTTTCCGCGGCTTAGAACTTTCTATGATCAAACGCCTGTCCTCGGCGAGACTAGAACCTTATTTTGCAATTCGTGTTACAGATCCGTCCATTGGTGTTTCGAATTTGTCATGGGTTATGATTATCCTTCACGAATCGAAAAGTTAGAATAAGTATTTGTAACAAGAAAGGATAGATAGAAATTATAAGGGATGGTTAGCTAGCGTTAGTTATTACTAGCTAGTGTAATAGAGTAGTACTAGACACTAGTCGAAGATACTATAATATCACCTATAGTAGGACAATCGCTAGTAGATATCGTAGAGTCAAGACTTCCTGTTGTCGTGATTGTTTATTGATGACTAGCTAAATTTTCATTAGGTATACCTGACTATAAAGACTCTTACTTCTATGATTCCTACACACGATGTAATTAGTCAAATGGTTCAGATCATTATCATTGGATTACTGTATGGAAGTCGTTGTTAAGACATATTGGGGCTAGAGTATGAAAACACGGATACAGGATTAACATTGATGACAGACTCTTATAACTAACTACAAACAACATGAAAAGACATATTTGCGACCTACACAAGATAGCGTGACTATGTATGACATAGTACTATAGTGAGTTTTGTAATATCATTGCCTCTTCGATACTTTATGGTTGTGAGCTTCAGATCCACCGCTTGAAATAGTATCCCCACGTTTACGAGATTGTCCTGGCTTCTGAACAGGCAGGGGCGTAGTAGGTGTACTTAGCAGAGCTAAAGTGGTGGATGGGATTATTGTTGCAACGCTAGCATCTTCACTTCCACCATGACTTGCGCCATGGTGAGGATTTGGTGCTAGACTTGGTCTTAGATTTGGAGGACTCGTTTCATGCCCGCTTGCTATCTGCCCCCTCTCCCGCGCTACTTGAGCAGCTTGGTCACTTAGCTCTTGCAGGTATTGTTCCAGCGGGGTTTTCTGGGAAGTTGTGCCTGTAGCCTCGAGGTCGGAACTACTGCCAACATTCCGAGAGGCGAGCTGCGGCGAGGTTTTATTGTGGTGGTTCGCAGGGTGCAAATGTCTTTGCAACAACAGTCTTTTTTTTTCGTCCACATAAGCTTGTTGTTCCAGGGTTAGTGGCTCCTCTTTGGAATCGGTTGGTTTTGTTGGCTCAGTGAAAGCACGCTTTATGCCTCCTTCAGGTGGAGTTACGGGACCCTTTGCTATAGGAAAAGTTGCGAAACGTCCCATTTTGAATTTATACTGCTCTTCACGAGCGGCCTGTTCACGAGCGGCCTCTTCACGAGCGGCCTTTTCCTGGGCTTCTGCGTCGGCGTCCGCGACGGTTTTAGGTTTTTGCTCGCTGCTATACTCACGAACGTTCTCTCTAGGCTTCCGTCCAGTAGTCTTTGGGGTTCCGGTCATATCTGATAGAGATTTGCAGCGCACTTTTCAAAATGAATTAACAAGTATAAACAAGTATCAGTGAAAAATAAAATATATCTATTTATATAACAGACTCGAAAAGAAGGCAGGATATTGCCAGTTATATGTACCCACCCTCCCCCACGAACCTATTCAAAGAATCCCTTCCAAATGTGACGAAACGTGATGAGATGTGATGCAATACGAGAAAACACGTCACGAATTCCTAGAACCATATGAGTTTGAAGCGTACCATGCTTGGCACTTATAAATACCGAAAGTATATTTCCAGCCTCTTCTTCCATCCCCCTCTTAATTTCAATCTCCATCACATCCACTCGTCGCTTCAAGTCCCTTTTTGGTGAGTCCACATCTCTAATGCCGGCCTTTGCTTGTCTAGCATGACCTTCTGACATGTGTGGTTGGCAGATTCTTGCTCTCCAGCGCAGTAAACTTTCTCTCCAAGAAGCAGTAAACCTTTTCTAAGAAAAGCGGTAGACTTTGCGGGGTAGATGTCCCAAACAGGCAATTTCCCAAAAAAGCGATGAAATTTCCATGCGTGCTTTTGCGGACTAGAAACTCTGTATGTTCAAACGCCCCTGTCATCGGTGAGCCCGAAAGTTTATTCCGTGTGGCCTGTCAAATGGCCTGTCAAATGTCTGTTGAATAGTTCGTTGGCTGGTTGAGATTTGGATTCGTAATGGATGGTGACGATCGGCGGATCGAAAAGTTAGAAAGTATTTGTAAGAAGAAAGTATGGTCGGAAAACATAATTGTCTTTGAGTTGTGGTGATGGATGTTTCAAGGCGGGTTTGGTGGGGAGTAAAAGTCGTACTGGAACGAAATTCGACGATGAATGTCTTTCGCGATCGGTAGTTAGGGATATATGCGATGAATTGCAAGGTGGAGATTCTGTAATTATACCAGGAATACATGGTGCGATTGCAAATGGATGATTTCTCATGATGTCAGGAGAGCATAATATCACTGTAATGCCGAGTCGCTGGTATCATTATATTGCTTAGATACCGACAGACCTCCAAATACGACTTGTTAAATTGTGAAGAATTGTATTCATTTGTTAATCGATTATCAACATTGTTAACATACAATACTACATAATAAATCAACCATATCCTCAAACCGACGATCCCATCCTCCCATGATATTGCCGTTTATTGAAATACAGTAAATTTATAACTTCCATCTACAATTCTCATCTCCACATTTTCCGCATTTCAAAGCCAAATGATTAATCGTTTTATCATCAGGTCTTCCTCTGAATTGTGCAAAGAAACTACTTCCACAACTCATACAAGCGGGACAATCATGAGCCGCAAACTTCATTGCTTCGTCATAGATTGCAAGGATTTTAGAATCTGCATTGATAGCATGCATGGATTGATTTGTGGAGATATTATAATTTCGAGGGCCTGGTTGGAGGATGAAAGGTTAATGAATACTCAGTTAAAGTTGCGCATGATTGGAACAAAGTCGTTTACGGGATTATAATGCAAAGATGACGACGGTTTATGAGAAGACGTACCCTTGTTGATGTTATCACTTCGTGGACCTGTTGGTGTACCACCCATCTGTGATTTACGAGCGTCTTTTAGTTGATCTTGGAGAAACTTGATCATTTTCAAATGTTTATCGATTGCAACATCCTTCTCTTTCATCTGAATGTCTTTCTCCTCAAGAATGATGTTCTTCTCTTTCACCGCGAGGTCTATGTCCTCGACTTTTTTACCAAAGTCTTTAGGGTCTGTATTTCCATTGGATTTATCAGAATCGGTTTTCAATGAAAAACGGTTTGGCATATTATTTCCGGCCAAAGAGTTTCCATTACTAGCACTAGCGTTACTAGTAGATAGCCCTTCACGATTTGTAAATACATCGATCTCATTCGATTGAGCAGCAAAGGACATGTGGACATTTGCTTTGGCTGGAGGGATATTATTGACGTTGTCTCTTGCCAAAACTTTCTGCTTAGCTAGTGCTTGTTTCTGAATATACGTGAGTGGGCCTTTAATTTCAGCAGCAGATGTCCCATTACTGGTTTGTATTGAATCATTCTTCTTCGAGATTGTACTTGTTACCGATGCGACGTCTGATTCATCACTTCTATAGATATTACCATGACCAGCAACTTTATTCATTCCAGCCATCTTTTTTTGTTCGTTCATTGTTTGTTTCAATTGAGCACATGTATTCTCCAAAGCCTTTGCACGAGTGTTCAACTCCTCTGCCCTTGCCTCTGCTACACCTTTTGCTACACGCATTTCCTCACAAGTTTGGGACAAAATTCCGTTATTTTTAAGTAGAGTTTGACAATTCTTTACAGAAGCATCGAGACGCATTTGTATACTCTTGATTTGATCAGGCGAGGAACTAACTTTCGGTGGACTTTGACTCTTAGTCCTAATCCTATTTAGACTCGCAAGCTGCTCTCGCTGATTCATCACGGTCTTTTCTAGCTGAGTTTTGAATGATTTGAGTTGGTTGATTTCTTTATTTGCCTCGGCGAGCGCTGTCAGTGTTTCTGCAGTGTTTGACCCTTTTCTAGACGGCATAGCTGCCTGTAGCGTGTTGATCTGCATGTTCGCCGTTTTCAACTTTGCTTTGGTCAAAGCTAGATCATCTGTGAGACTGTTTGAACTAGTTGATGATGTGCTAATAGATATGCTATCACTCTCTCCACCTTTTATTTGAGCCTTCAATTCTTTGATCATGGTCATTGCATCGTCAAGTTCGACACTGAGATTCTCAATGACTTGGTCCTTTTGTTTGATTATGGTTTGAGTTATAACAAACTCTGAGTCCTTGTCTGTCGGTGTGGCTGATGTTTGTACTAATGTTGATCGTCTAGTAGGTGTTATAGCTAATTCCGTTGCTGAATTTGATGGAGTAGCAAAAGTAAATCTAAATGGTGATTGAACTTCTGGCTCATAGTTGATCACGCGATCCGTGCGCTGTTCATTTACCTCTCGACGCTCTTTTACAGTTTTGACTATAGACATAATAATAAGACAACCTAATGAGGCGTTTGACCGTAGCAGTTCAATAAAGGCGGAGTCTTCTACAAGTTCTGTCAGGTTCTTCGCACATTCAAATGCAATCACTTCTCGAACAGCCAATGCTCTCTCTTCGGTTGCGACAGAGAAAGCAGCCTTGATGAGCATGAGAAAACCAGTATCCTGAGAAGAGTTGGCAACAGCATTTGCCATGCGAGTTTTTGATTCCGATGCCAGATCATCCAGGCGAAATAATTGAGCTGCAAGGTGCACCTTCAAATGAAGCCACGCTTGCGTAACACGAGTTGACTTTTCGTGTTTCAGGAAGACATCTTGATCGTCAAGGATACTATCAGTGTCTTGTGCCAACTCTTGACGAGTGAGTTGCCCGAGCGACAAATCCGAGCCATCATTTCCTTGATCCAGAAGACTTGTATTGGAAGGTAAAGTAGTGGTGAGCTCAAGAAGTGACCAAATACTACTAGAGGGTACTGTAGATACAGGTTCTGCAAGTCTGACATGTGGTAGTGAAATGTCTTCGTCTTTATCATCATAATCTTGAAGATAAATAAACTTCACAACGCGGTGTAAAGTAAAAGGATCACAATCCTTGATGAGAATTATGCGACGATCATTGATCTATATCAATTGTTAGTAGGATCGAATGATGGATGAAAACTGAAATACCTTGTAAGCATTCTTACATGCTTGATCAATCCAATCTGAAGCTTTACACACAATAACACGATGAGCGTGAAATTCCCGATGACGACATATTAGAATGATGTCGGCAAACTTTTCATCGCCGTATAAAAGACTTTCCATTATCGACGTCTCAAAGGGTGAACTTGTATCACTCCATACACGAACGTTGTCGGCGATCCTTGTATTTTAAGTGACGCAGATAATTACTGTGTCGTCAGATGTTTGTATCTTTAGGGAAAGAGTAAAAGGTGGTTGAACGGAAGTATGTAAAGCAGTGGAGACACAAATATAAATGGCAAAGAAACAGAGATAAAAAGCATTGCAAATTACCTTGTATATAAGGAACGCTAGTCGCCGTGAGTGAGGTAATGTGTAGTAAAGGGAAGTGAAGTGAAATGAAGTGAAATGAGGTTATGTGAAATTCATGTTTAGGACGAAAACGTCACGTGCAAAGCGTTAAAATTGGCTATCAAGGTGCAAACAATGCCTATTATACAGTCACATCAATCGTAAATCAAATACTTGCCCTACGTGGAGCCATGGTTCTTCTCAGATTCTTCTTCTCTTCTGTCTCTTCAACGACAGGCAAAACTCCCTGTTCTTTCAATTGACCTAAAAACTGTTTCCCATATTTATAGCCAACTTGATAAATCTCGTCGAATTTGGCAAATTCCAAAGTTCCATAATGCTCGACAGGTGGGCGAAGATATCTACAACCAGGAGTTGTCTTTGCTCTTTCGAGAGCACTTGCACTAGAAACATATGCAAGTCTAGCTTGAATCTCGGATAAAGTTGGAGGGTTCGGATGTGCAGAAAATGGATTATAACGGTTGAAGAATGCCCAGAATCCAGATAATGAATCGCCAAAGTTCTGCGGAGTATCATCATCGATAGCACCGACATCCACAGCAAAGACGACATCTGCACCCAAGGATTTCATGTGTGCAACAGTAAGATTGTCGACATAGCCTCCATCTAGAAGCATGTTTCCCTCGTCGCAAAGTGGCGGTATGAGACCTGCCAACGACATTGATGCACGTACATATCTCCACACATATCCACTAGTATGAACTTCAGATCTGCTCTTTGTAATATTTGTCGTATTGCAATAAAAGTCGAGCCAAAAATCTTCGATCTGAGAATCTCCAAAGGTCTTAAAAATACCCCTATTGAATTCATGGCCTGTAGTATACGATGCTGAAGGATATGTAAGGTCCAGTGCGAATCTCCACATACTTCCCATACGACCAGCAAATTTCTTAGCTCTTCCATACATAGGCACAACATCAGCGTCCCAGGCATACAATGCACCAATAAATGCACCGATGGAAGTTCCACCAACAATATCAATCGGTATACCTGCTTCCTCGAGTGCGCGAATGACACCAATATGAGCAATTCCTCGAGCGCCACCACCTCCAAGAACGATTCCCACACTCTTTCCGCACAGTCTTCGAGCGAGACGATGAAAGTCACCCTTGAATGGAGTGTCGGCTGAGTAGAGGGGAGTCTGACGTACGCGTCTTGATGTATATTTTTGTATTTCTGCTTGTATGACTTGTACCCTTTGCTTGATCGCACTTCCGAATCGTTTCAGTTGATGCTGCATTGGCTCAACTGTATTTCGAAACGACATTTGAACGTGATGATGACCTCCATTGATCCACGGTCGACTACGGAGCCATTTACGAGTTGTACCAGGCGGACAATATCGCTCTACGTGTAGAAGTACCAGTTCTTTCCGAGCAGTTGTCTTTGTAGTCAGGAGAAATCTCTCATATTCACCAATACTGGCGGATGACTCAGCCATGCCAACAAGCAGTATACAATCCGCTTGGCTGATACATGTCTGTGTCCATGGTGATTTGACATTGGTATCGGCTATATATATGACTAACCCGTATTTTTCTTCTAAATCAGCTAGATATTGTGATAACTTGAGCTTACCCATTCTACTAAAAGCATGTCTGCCAAGGTGATTCAGAATAGCAGTCTGATTCAATGATATGGCACCGCTGCTGGGATTGATTTGTGCTAAAGCAGTTAGGAGTTTGTGACCAAAGTCAATGACAGGAACGCCTGCAGTAACGGGTAATATAGTGACTGTACGAAAGTTGCTGACTGATTTTGGAGTTTCTTTGACTGCCAATCTATCGCCCATAACGCTCGAATCGATCGAAGAATGCTGCATAAATGCTTTCATTCGTGTAGCTATTATCTTTGAGATTTTGATTGTGATTCCCGGGTGTTCGAGTGCCAAACTATTGAACAAGGTTTTGGGGAAACGAGCTAATTCGGCATCACGAATAGCAACGAGAGTTCCTGGTCGAGGTGATTCAGTCAATACTTCAAGTTCGCCTATACTATCTCCCTGGCCAAACTCGCCAATGACCTTTGTCTTGCCGTCTTCAGGCTCTTGTATGGCTCTCAGTCGCCCATTCAGTACGATATAGATGGCATCGCTGTCTTCCTTCTCGTTGAATATGACCTGGCCAGCATTGACCTGGATCCATTCCAAAGCAAAGTCCATATGCAGAATCAGCCGTGGCATTAGATTTGTCAATCGCTTGGCTAGTGTCAATAGAACAATGGGAAACTTTTCAACAATCTTTTCAACAACATTGCGTGGGAGAAAGCCAACATAGACATCAGTCTTTGCAACAATGTCAACAAATGAGCGATGACCAGAAACAGTTCCAATATAACCGATCAATCCTCCTGGTTTAGTGACGTATATACTCTTTCTGTTAGGCTTGTGTGACTTTTCATGTTCCGAACTTGTAGCAGACGACTTCTTGTCAGGACTTCTGCGCTTGTCAAAACTTGTTTCTATTTTGGTGATTTGTGGTTCAGAATCTATCGGTGATGTACCAAAAACATTGTTGTTGGGCTCGATATCTTCACCTGCCAAGCATACATCTATGAATCCATCGATTACGTAGTAAAGGCCCGGATTTCTCTCCCCTTTCTCTACAATGATCGAACCTTTTGGAAAATATACGACTTCAACTTCATGACGTAGATCTTCAAGCACGAAAGGTGCGCCAGCAGTGCTAAACGCTGAAACCGATGCAGATGTATCAGAATCGCCATCGCCATGATTATCATATGCGGCCATAAGACCGAAAGCATGATCAAACACAGCTTTCTGCTTCTTCACATCATAGCTAACCATACGAGGTGATTGTGGCACTGAACGCACAGGTTTTGTTTCTTCCTTAGCGTCACCTAGACCAATCGCATTTGTAATGCAAGAGAGTATGGCATCACGGAAAATGGCATCTTCATCGCGAGATTCTTGTCTAAGTAATGGAATATTTCGCCGAATTGGACCCATTGTTGCACCTGGACCTCGTTGACTTCCCAGGTTTGACATTCCTCTTACAGGTCCATGCGGTGTCTGATAAGGTTGAGAAAAGCTTGGTTGTTTCGCTGAACTACTACTAGGTCTGATTTTGGTACCGACCAGGAGATCGCCTGCACTGACACCACTTTGTGGTTCCTGATCATGAATATTGGTAGGATTCATAGATTTTCTAGGTCTAACCTCCTGTTTGGATTTTGTTGATGTGGATGCAGTGTCCGTCTGTTGCTCCACAAGTGCGAGTCTGGCTTGTAACATTGCCTCCTTTTGCAAGGAAGTTGTGGTATGACTTTGTCTCGCTCGTGAGTTGTGTAGAGCGATTCCCCTGGAGGTATCTGCTTCACCAACTCTTTCTACCTCTTTCCGAAATTTATCTTTCAACCGTTCAAGTACGCCACCACGCAAAAAGTCTGGCAAATCACAACATGTATATTTCTCCATTGCCTTATCTAAACGTAAAATTTCATTCGTAAGTCCAAGATATGAGAATCCTGTAGCAAAAGTGACACGTTGTAGTCGAGTTAAGATGACCTGTACTATATGCGCAGATGCACAGGGATAAAGTCTAGTCAAGCGATGAAAAGCTGTTGCGGGTATTATCGCTATTGTAGTGTCTACAGAGGCTCTCGCGACGATATCAGGGTGAGCTGACGGTCGATGAATTGTTGACCTACGATGTGGAGATGGATAGCTCTTCTTAATTGGTGATAGTGGTGATATGACATCTTCTGCACCATTTTCATCGAGAGACAAATGGGGTATACTTCCATTTCGACTGCTGGTCCCTGGAGCAGATGCAAAACGTGTCAGGTCGTCAAAGGAATTATAAGGGCTTGCATTATCGATCGCGCTCAGTGAATTGTGACTAGCAACCTTTTTCAGAGTAGGTCTTTGTGGAGCGGTGGAGATGTCCTGTTTCAGAGATACATCATCTGTAAACAAGGACAGGATTGAAAACAAGGATGACATGGGTGCTCCATTTTTTACCTCTGTCAATAGTTGATAGCCCTGATGACCAGGATTGTATGATTCAGACTCGACAGAAGCAAAATCAGCAGAATCATCGTCTACATTCGAACTAGATTTGACAAAGATCTGCACAATACCATCGACAACCAGACAAAAGCCCTTTTCTTCTTCGAGCAACAAAGTCTCTCCAGCAATCAGTTTACGAGTTTGCATAGTTCTTGTCAATTCATGAAAAACATGGCGTTCAAGATACCCAAAAACCTTGATGGCACTCAGAAACTCGTCCAGATAGTTTGATAACCCTGGTTTTGAGTTACTGTCCTTTGTATCTGGAAAGACTTCCACAGGTGGTTCCTTTCTTTGTGGATTTGGAGGTAGACGAGTGTACATATTCAGCCATCGATATCTCAGCAGCCAAGTGAGCAGAGACATGATTAACATTAATATTAGCAGCAAAGTAGTCATATTGACTGTCAGCGTCAAGCTGGTTTGGAAGAAGTTGAACATCCATGATGGTAAAGTAATAGTGATGAACCCAATCAAGCTTAAAATTGACGCTGGAATCGAGGCAATGATACGTGGAATTGTACTAGTCCAAGCCATGTTCACTTTTATATACTCGATCACTTGTTGATCACTATATGCGGTGACGCAACAGCATGTCTTTTATGTGTTTATTTCTACTTTATCTCGTTTTCATTAACTTTGCGCATTTATAGCATTGGAGGGCGCAAAGGTGTACGGCCATACTACTTTGTCTCAACTCCATGACATTCATGAATGGGAATGCTAGAGAACCAATGCGGAGAGTATGTTAATTATGATGTAAACAGTGCCAACAAATTTATTTATTGCTTCCTTCGAGAGCCTTTACAACTACAAGACTGTATTCGGTTCAATACAGGGAGTGAACAATCCAATGGCATCAGGTCGACCTGAACGTGCATATCATCAGGACTATGTCGCTAGAATAAGATATTCTAATGCATTGCCTCCACCACCATGTCCCCCAAAATTGCTCGATATACCCGGAATTGGCCTTTCGAGTGGACATTACACTAATGCTTCATATGGAAGCCGCTTAGCTAGGGAACAACCATTGAATATAGAAGCAGATGCCGAGCTAGGGATGCCCATTGACTTGATTGGTTTACCTGGCGTATTCGACGGCAATGAAGCAGGTTAGTGCAAAATTCAGAGCAATAATCATGAAGCAAAAATCTGATTCCCGATAGCAATTATGGCGCGAGACCCACCCATACCTTTACATCCGCATGACCGAGCCCTCATGAAGCCATTGTCACAACTAGGCAAAGGTGGTTCTGCAAATGTTGGTATAACCTTTTTACGAAAAACCGAATATATTTCTTCCGATCAAGGCGTGAAACGTTTTGAGTCAAGCACATCAAAGGATCTTTTACGAATGCGAAATAATAACGCACGGAAGAGGAAATCAAATATTGACAAGGAAGATTCGGGAAATATCTTGAATAATGTCATAAAAGGCTTTGTAATTGCTCACCCGGAAGATTCACGCTCGGAACAATATGCGCTGGAAAAGATAGCCGCCGCTCAGATCACGCCTGCAGAACAGTCAGCCTGGTCGGCACCAAAACATCCTACGAAGCCAGATTTAGAACTATTGGATAGTTATCCCTTGCTTCCTGATTTAGAAGCTGTCCCCGCCGTTGGTTCCTATATCTTGATAAAATATAATACAGACCCTTCTGCATCAGTCAACGGATATAATCAATGTCTTGATGTAGCTATATTAAAACCCACAAATTCAAATCACGAGAAATTCAATGAGAGAATGGAAGCATATGAAAAAGATTTGTCGCTGACGAAACCGACTACAGAATATGATTATGAATTGTACATGATGGATGACATGGATGCCGTAAAAAATGTGAAGCGAAAGTTCGATTCAATCGACAATGATAGAGATGCTTCAAATTTATATAATCACACGGATGATGAAGGCAAGCGATTCTTCAAATTTAACAGAGTGAGAGCATATGAGACGTTCCAACAACAAGGTGAAGGTGGTCAACCATACGATGATAGTGTTACGATAGCAATTCATGATCCTGCTTTGGACAAGTCTGGTAAACCAAGTCGACTGAACAAGGGTGCCTATATCTATCCAGTCTTACAAAGGACTCAACTTAGACCGAAGAGGAAACAGCAACATCATTTCAACACTGATAACAATCAAATTTCTGATGTCTTATTAATGAGTGTAAGAGATGCTGATGAAGAGGAGATGGCGAGAAAGATTGCGGCTAGAGCTACTTTGGATACGACTATTGTATTACCAGAATCTAATGAGGATACTGGACCTGCAGAAATTGCAGCGGAAGCCTGATATTTGTAACAGCCTTTTGTTTTCAGATTCGGATCTTGTTCTATTACTGTATATATGCATTTATTCATCACATCATGATTCGTTCTAATCATAAAATCATCATTTTCATATCTCCTCAAGTCGTCAGTTATGCACCCAAACCTATGGCTCTTTCTGGTGTTTCTCGGTCTACACCTCTCTTATCCTTGATCCACGGCGCGTCAATTCCCTTCCATATCTTTTTCCGATATTCCTCATCTGAGATCAATCTCTCATTATCTCTCAATCTCCCCATAAATTCCTCCATCTCCCGAGGTCTATCAGTTTTTAGATCCACCAGATCATCCAGACCATCCAAATCATCCCACAATATCGGTATGTTCAACACCTTGTACCCATCCTCCTTGTCCCCCATTTCTTTTCCCTCTTCATCTTCCTTGTCTCCCGTTGTCGCGGTAGGATTCCCCGCCGGCGTCGCAACAGTCGCAACCGCAAACCCTACCGGTTTGAACCCCCTTTCCCCTCCTGGCCCATCTAGTGAAGAAGCAGCACTATTGTCTGAAATAATATTCGCTCCTAGCAATCCATCACCGGGTTTTTTTCTCTTGTTTCCCACTATAGATGTATTCGTAGCGGACGACTTCATCGTCGAACGCATGTTTTTCGCTCGCGCGTTGTGTTGGTGGTCGTAGCTTGTTTGGTGGGCTTCGTATGCCAAGGGGGTGGAGTAGGATTTGTTGCATAGTTGGCATGTGTACGGCTGACTTTGTTAGTATTACAATTGTTTCACAGGAAAGGTCGGGATGTGGAGGCGTGGAGGGGAATACTTACTTGTACTCGAGAAGCCATTGTTGTTGGTTGTTAAGAGTGAGATGTGAAGTTGAAAGTGCTTGCAGGGGAAGAACATGGCGAGTCAGTTATATAAATAGATACTACAAGCTGAGTCATGAGATATAATAAACATCAACATAGCAACACGAGCGCAACATGACTAGGCTATTCATTTCAGATTACGAAAACCTTGCCATGGATCGGCAGAGAGAGCACGATAGCGATGACGACGATGACAATTCATCTTTCCTATCAACCGTGTCCAAACCCCTCATATCCCTCCCACCAACCTCTATACCCGACTCTCCACCTTCTCCTCCCTCTCTAGACCATTCTTCACCTTCTCCTCCCCATCCTCCCTCTCCACCACCATCGTCATACTCTCTCACAAAACTCCTCCTCACCGCTCAGAAAATATCAACCTATCCTCTCCCGATATTCCTCAGCTTACACCTCACCTCGACCTCCATCATCCCTTTAATAACTCGCTCCGTGCCCGCGTCGGAACCATACCTCCTCCTCTTCCGCCCTTTTTACCAATCTCCCCTCTCCGAGCCTCTGCTGCTCTACATCCCGATATCCATACACGTTCTATCAGGGTTGATTATCCGGCTGAGTCGTCGAAAGGCAATCCTCCGCTCGTCTGGCGCCGAAACCTACGCCGAGAAAAGAAAAGTCGCTTGGCCGAAACTCAACACGACGCAGAAAGCAGGGTGGGGGTTGGTGGGTTTGTTGGGCGGACATGTGGCGCTGAATAGACTCTTGCCGGTCTGGAAGGGATTGGGAAGTGGAGTCGTGGGGTTGGGGTATATAAGTCATGGGTTTGCGAGACATAGGATCATAAGCACGCTTGGATTCGTAGCGCTGGTCGTAACTGGCGTGGGACATTTCGTTTGGGGAACGGCGAGGTGGCAAGGATGGACGCCTAGTTTGATGAGATTGAGTGGTGGGAGAGAAGGATTTGATGGACGTGAGATCAAAAGGAGAGGAAGTTGGGTTGATGGAGTTGGAGTAGGTGAGGATGCTGGTACGATAGTTGGAAGAGAGAGGAAGAGAAGATGGTGGATGATTAATGGAGTAGTGGTCGGTTTGTCAGGGTTATGGCTTGTGGGTGCGTTGGGTGTTGTAGGAAGAGGTGGAGAGGCAAAAGGATGGGTAGGAAAGGAATATGATAATATGTTCAAGAGTATACCTATAGTGGGTAACTTTCTATGATCTACCTGATTTACTTTTTCTTTTTATTGTATATATGTAAATACTTTGTATATAATTCTCTACTTATTCGAGATATTGTACTTGAATCCAAACTAGCCCGTGGTTGTGCCAGTATATTTACTGCTTTCGTAATCTCTCTTAGCAGGACTCGAACTCTGTATAGTTACAATGCCATCCGAAAACACGGATTATTGATTCTACAGCTTCAGGATCGAAAGGGAGTGTAATCCTGGTGCAAGCATTGAAGGGTGCTCCGATGTAAAAGCTAGAGCGGCGAGCAAAGCAAGTCTTGACATCTTAAATCACTAAAATCACTTGCGAAGAATAATGTTGGTAATTGAAATTGGAGAACAAAGTGTACTATATATAGTAAGTAATCACTTTGCAGCTCACTTTACCAAACATTGGCGCCACGCATACTGCTCGGGTCTGACAAGTGACGGCTTTGTCGAATGTTGACTGAGCTTTCTGAAGTGTAAGATTGGCAGTCAATTCTGACTCGACATAATCCCTCATGACTATCGGCCACCTCTAGTGGTAATTTAGACTATAGCGTGATAATCTGTACTAGTCTCGACTGTCCACCCACAGTCAAGCCATGAGCCGCACATCTTTGGACAATACTGCGTTACTTTGAGTTGACAGATCCTGGGAGTTCATGCAAAGAACATGTAACGGTTGCCATCACTTTATTGAGCCGCAACGTTTCAGAACTCTTAGCACTTCCAGCAATATTACACGATACTATTCTTCAACTTGATCGACAGCATCATCATCATCATCTCCTTCCCAAAAGTCGTCGTCCATGTCATAATCATCATAATTTACATCATTCGGATCTACACCATCTTCCTCCTCCTCAACAACTGGTTTCCCACTCGCTAAGCGTTCCTTCTTCTTGCGCTCGACATTTTCCTTTTGTATCCTTCTCCTCTCCTCTTTCTCCTGTCTGCGTTTCGACCACGATCTCTCCATTTCTGCCATTTCGGCCTTTGTTTTGTGAATGTACTCGTGCCACATCACTTTGCCTCCACATAAACCTTCTTCAATCTTTGTTAGTCGCAATGTCATGCGCGGACCAAGCTCTGTTAATTTGATAGCTTTTCTTTCTACACGAGGCCGCCGAGTAGAATTTGACGAGGCACGACTAATGCCTTCCATGAGATCATTCTGTTCAATTCGTGATCTTTGAACGTCACGAGCCTTTTGTCTTTCGTCCTTGCTCAATACTTTTCGTGATGCTTCAGCTAGTACTTCTACTTCAGCATCTGTATCTTGTTCAGTATCACTCGCTGATGTGAATCCAGCAGCAGTGGGATCTAATAAGAAATCCGAGACATCGTCTAACCTTCCCAAATTCGGCATATGTTTGCGCGATGGATGTGACACTTTACTGGCAGCATTTAATCTTCTAAGAGCGCGCGGTAGTGATGACTTTGCTGTAGGTGTAGCGATTGAATAATGTCGAAAGTTCAGGACATACGGAGGATCATCGCTTTTGGATTTTGTCGCTACTCGATCTAATAAAAGCAATCGCTTAATAGATTTGAGGGGCGTTGTTTGTGGGGCTATAGGAGCAAATAAAGATTGAAAGACTGTAGTCATGAGCGATTCTAGGTGTTTTGGTACTGTGCAATTTTCATCATTTGAATTGACAAGATTATTCATGACAAGTAAGGGTGACGTCGTGTGCTCCACGCCACCACTCTTTGCTCTTTTCAAACTTTTGACAATGTCTTTGCATAATGAATAATTCGACACTCGAAAGTGTAAAGTAGGTCCCCGAGGAGTAATGCCGATTCGTAGGTTCGTGTTGCCATTTTCTGATCTGGAAAAGAGAAAAAGATGTGTGACACCGAGAGGTCCGGCCATTGTTGTAAAGTCTCGTAGCTTATTTGCTTTGCGTTCTTTCAACCGACTTGCAGTGTAGGGTTCCATAACCTGTCTGACATCTTTGACTAATTGACTAACGCTTGGTCCAACATGACCTGCTCCAATCCGAATAACCATACTCTTTGGTACACGCTCACCGGGTTTTGTAGGCGCATTGCTATTGGCGACTTGCTGCACTCGAGCTCTTTCCTTGTGTGATAATGGTGCAGGCATCTTGTCGATGTTGATGTGACTTTTTAAATACTGATGTAAAAAAAATTACTACTTCACTTGGTGATGTAAAAAATTCCAAATATAATTTCTATTTAGTCACGTGCGTCATTTATTTTTTTTGACTGGCAAATTTCACAAACATATCGTCATTCTACTGGTCGATACAATGTCAAGGATGGCTAATCATGACAGAAAGAGAAGGTCTGACATTTCGGAGGAGACTTCAAGACGACCGAATAAACGATTGAAACAAGATTCTGCTAAAATATCCGCCTCTTCGACCAAATTGCTGAACAAGTCCAAAGTTTCTTCAGATGCAAAAAAGGTGGATTTGGCGGAGGACGAGGATGATGAAGAGATGAGTGAAGAAGAGGAGGAAGAAGACGAAGAAGAGGACATAGAAGGGGGCGGACCAGAAGATTTGGATGATAGCGAGTCAGAAGAGGTGGAGAAAGACTTGGAGAATATGAGTGACAAACAAGATGCAGCCGATATCGAGAAAGATACCGATCCAAAGACATTCACAGAGCTTGGGATAATAGATTCCCTGTGTGACGCATGTACAGCCTTGGGTTATAAAAGTCCTACTCCGATACAAACCAAATCAATACCATTGGCATTACAAGGAAGAGACGTCATAGGACTTGCTGAAACTGGATCGGGAAAAACCGCTGCCTTTGCTCTACCAATATTACAAGCACTTTTAGACAAGCCACAGGCATTCTTTGGTCTAGTTCTGGCACCAACAAGAGAACTTGCTTATCAAATCTCGCAACAATTCGAGGCTTTAGGATCATTAATCTCTGTGAAATGTGCTGTATTAGTCGGTGGAATGGACATGGTTCCTCAATCGATAGCACTTGCGAAAAAGCCTCACATAATTGTAGCAACTCCTGGACGGTTACTTGATCATCTGCAAAACACAAAGGGCTTCTCACTTCGCACACTAAAATATCTAGTCATGGATGAAGCAGATCGATTACTCGATTTAGATTTCGGTCCAATACTTGATAAGATATTCAGAGTCCTACCAAAAGAAAGGAGGACTTATTTGTTCTCTGCCACAATGTCTTCCAAAGTAGAATCGTTGCAACGAGCCTCTCTTTCTAACCCTGTAAAAGTCAGCATATCTTCTTCTTCCTACCAGACCGTATCAACTCTTCTTCAATCATACATCTTTATCCCCAACAAACATAAGGATATCTATTTGGTATCTCTATTGACCGAACATACGGGTCAATCGACCATTCTATTCACTCGTACTATTCACGAGGCTCAACGGCTATCTTTCCTACTTCGTGCTCTTGGCTTTGGTGCTATTCCCTTGCATGGACAACTATCACAATCTGCACGTTTGGGCGCACTTAACAAGTTTAAAGCACATAGTAGAGATGTTCTCGTCGCTACAGATGTTGCAGCGCGTGGTCTTGATATTCCTTCTGTTGATCTTGTTGTTAATTATGATTTGCCATCCGATAGTAAGACTTATGTACATCGTGTAGGTCGTACAGCTCGTGCAGGTAAGAGTGGATTAGCAATGTCGATGGTAACACAATATGATGTCGAAGTATATCTTAGGATAGAAAAGGCTATAGGAAGAAAGTTGACTGAGCAACAAGTAGTCAAGGAAGAAGTCATGGCATTCGCAGACAAGGTAGCAGAAGCACAAAGGGTTGCTATTAGAGAACTGAAGGATGCTGATGAGAAGAAGAAGAACAAAGGCGGCAGGGGTCCTGGAAGGGATAGGAGGGGTGGACCTGTCAAGAAGGGAAAAGGTGGTAGACGAGACAATATGGATGCAGAAGAGGGTTAAGTGGATATTAGATGTTGTTGGTGATTTGTATATATTCTATTTCCCGTTATATTTGAACCTCGTTCTCTTGTATAAAAATAATCTAGTGAAAATATTAAAAACAAGATTCACCATCCTCTTCGAAACAATAAATTGAACATGCTGCCCGTTTTTACAATTTGCGTGACCTAATAGGACTGTCCCATGGACTCTGAGGGTGTCAAAAGCCCATTAATAAATAATGTCGACAAGAGTCAAATGCAGCCTCTGACGAATGAATCGATATTTTCACAATTGAATACCGCTACAAACATCAAACAGTCATTATGGGAACAATTGACCAGCAATCCACTTTTCACTGGCGGTCTAGGATTAGCAGGTTTAGGAGCAGGACTTCGATATGGACAACAAGGTCTTCGAGGCGCGGCATCGTTAATTCGTCGTAGAATGCTAGTTGACATAGAAATCACACGTCATGACGCTTCTTATCCATGGATATTAAATTGGATGACAAGACAATACCAACAACAACTTTCTTCCTCTTCTTCCCTATCTAATTCTGCTTCCTTTTCCACATCTTCTATTTCCAAACCACAATCCTTATTTTCTCGTTTTATATCATTAATATCTCCCCGTCTGCACCATTTACAAATCTCCACGACTCGCCTTTCTTCCACCGCTTCAGACCGACAATCCACCAACTCCAACGATGACGTTCATTTCTCCCTTTTACCAGGCCAAGGCACACATCTCCTCCGCCACAACAACACTTTTATTTCAATCTCTCGAGACCGAAACAACAAATCCTTCGACACCCACGGCACGCCTTTTGAAACGATCAAACTCACCACTCTCTACTCTCAGCGTTCCGTCTTTGAATCAATCTTCTCCGAAGCATACTCTCTCGCCAAGAGCAACGTCGAGGGTAAAACCATCATCTACACGCTCTCAAACATGCAATGGATGCCTCTTGGCGAGCCGCGACGGAAACGGCCTCTCGGATCCGTCGTTCTCGACCGCGGCCTGGCGGAAAAAGTCCTTTCTGACGTCCAACAGTTCCTCACCGGCAGAGAATGGTATCTCGATCGTGGCATCCCGTACCGGCGAGGGTATTTACTCCACGGACCGCCTGGGACGGGAAAGACGAGTTTCGTGCAAGCTCTAGCAGGGGAATTGGGCTGGGGGATCGGCATGTTGAGTCTGAGTCAACGGGGCCTTCATGATGATTTACTGAATAGATTGTTACTGAATGTGCCGCCAAAGACGATTGTTTTGTTGGAGGATTGCGACGCGGCGTTTGTGAATAGACGGCAGAGTGGCGAAGATGGATATACGGGTGCAAATGTTACGTTTTCGGGGTTGTTGAATGCGTTGGATGGAGTGACTAGTGCAGAAGAGAGGATCGTGTTTATGACGACGAACCACGTTGAGAAATTAGACGATGCTTTGATAAGGCCCGGTAGAGTGGATATGATGGTCAATCTTGGGAATGCTTCAGAGTGGCAGATTGGTCAAATGTGGGATCGATTCTACGACGAAAAAGAAGTGGGTGAGATGAAAAGACGACAGTTTATACAAGCTGCTGTCAAGTTCAACTTGGTAGGGAATATAAGTACTGCGGGTCTTCAGATGGTGTTTTTGGATAACAAAGGAAGTGCAGACGGTGCAATGAGGATGCTTGAAGAGCTAGCAAAAAGTCGTACATAGAAGAATAAATTGGTAGATTATTGTAAATACTCTTGTATATATATCTAGCATTCAACACTCTTCCGATCGACTGCCCATACTCTTATCATTATATATCTCAATTCCTTTCATCCTTATTCGGTTTATATCTGTTTACTTTCCCTGAAAGCCTTGCGATGCATCAACTGATCCTTTACTGGTCTGATCTTTTGCCTTTTCTGCGAGTGCTCCTTTAGGGTTCGATGGCAAATTCTCTAACGTTTCCTTTGATGCGTCTTGGTTTTCCGAGCCTGATCCAGCATCATTTGCATCGTGAACACCGCTCTGTTGTCTGCCGGATTGCTCAGAAGGTGGAGGTGATTGACGACCTGCGTTTGGAGCTGACATTATTTCTTCAAATATATAGACTGCACCCAATTGTGATCAGTATGTGATACATCTATGCACCAAAAGTTCGTAATATGCTCACCTTATTATGAGAATATGGAATCAAACAGGTTATGATGAGATGGTAAGGAAAAAGACGCTATTACAGTAATAACCATGGGCAGGTTGACAATTTGTGACGTCACTTTATAAAATCTATTATAAAAAAGTCATTGTTGAATAATCGCCAAGCAATCTTTCTATACTATTTTGTAGCTAGATTATAGGAGCTCAATCAGTCGCTGATGAGCGGTTAGTTTTCTACCCAGAGACCTTCTATTCCCGGACTTTCCAAGGGGTCATGCTCATCATGTTTGTCGGGCAGTATTTTACTGGCTTTAGGCTTCGAAAGTTCCTAAAGATTAAGACGTTCTATATCGATTCGCTTGAACTCGGGGCATATTTTGGCATCCCAAGTATACTTAGGATATACGATGTCCTTGTCCTTTTCCTCCCACAAGATCCTATTGACGACAGCCTCACGACTCGAGATTCTGATCTCATCCCAGTGTTTATCCGACAATACACAAAAGCGAGGCATGACTGCCGCAGCCATTACTACTCTGTCAGCATATGCTAGCACAACCTCCCCAACGTGTTTCATGGCTTTATCTATGAATGGGAGCTCTTTCTTATAACCTACAAAACTTGCTATAGTATCGTACTCTTCAAACTGCTTATACTTTGGTACTGCCTTGATGAAATTTTTATCATTTTCGGTAAGATTTGAAGATTCAAGCATCCTCGGTCTTATTCGAATCTCATCGTATCTCACCCACAGCTCGATAGTCTTATTACATATACCGTAATCGTAAGACTTCGGGTTTCCAAGATCAATGCGACAGTGGTAAAGATTCCAAATGATCCAGTTTATTTCACTCTCGACCCACGCGTATCTAACGTTTGAGACTTGATCCTTGAAATGCTCTGATATGCTTGCCAAGAACTGTTTCTTCTTCAAAGGCCAGACTCGTCCAAAATAACGCTCTACGACGACCCGTAAAATCGAATGCCGGAAGTAGTTCAGAGTTCTATTGTAACATCCTTGGCAATTTTTATCCGAAGAGCAACGTGCATTCTCGGTAACAACAATGAACTGAGCTGATCTCTCCAAGAACTCGGGTGAGAATTGCTCTCCTGGCTTTCCGAGTACTGCCCAATCAAGAAGAAGTGCCTCAGTCTTCAACACCCTACTCGAAACTGCCGAAATCTTACTGTTACTACGGCATATTTGGTTGTCCGTTACCGATGTCAAGGCATTGGTCGCTTGCGAGAGACTTTTTCTGATCATTGGAGGGAAAGAAACGTGGGTGACTATGCGGCCAATGTAGACTTCGTTGGTGTTGATATATTTTTCAACAGCTTCACGTATGACTTCATAATGACTATCTAAGTTTGGCCGATGATATTCAATATTATGGGGATGAACCATATGACGAGATGAAGTCAATTGATGACTCATGTGACAAATGTTACGAGTAAACAAAAAAAGTGAGAAAAGCAAGAAAAATAAAAACGAGAAAGAAGAGAGGAGAGATAAAAAAGGAGGAGATGGATTCGAAGCATAGAAGGATTGAACACAAACCTAATATGACTTTCGGTGATCAGCCTGCATGAAATTTGAATCCTACATGAAATTTAAATCCTGCGTGAAATTAGAGTTTAGCGGTGACAGTTCACATCGTTAGTAATTAAAAATAATGTAGTCCGATGCTCTGGGCAGAATTTCGAATATTAATGCGTCATCAGTGAATATCCACGTCAATTGTGAAAAGTTAAGACTAGCTAATCATGATTAGTTTTATTATTTTTATGGCTTGCGCCATCAATAAGGTTTTACGATTGCGAATGTTGATCCTGTGAATTGAGAATGTGTTCATAAAGCAGCACTTTTGGCAGGACTGCCTTGACACTGGCAATAGTCTTGAGATGGTTACAAAATTGTTCATCGGCGAAGCTTTTGTCTAAAGCAACCACCATCCGATCGAATATTGTGTCTTCCGTAATTCCCTGCTTTCTGATATTCCAATGCTCCTTATAATTCTTGATACATTCATCCAGAAACTCACCTTCAAGTGTATACCGATCCGAGCGCGTTAAGGTACCATAGTTCTTGAATGGAGCGTAAATGTCTAGATTGAAAATGTAAGTCTTGGCGTGTTCTTTGTTGAAGCCAAACCATTCCCTTTTATCTTTTGCAATATATCTGTGAATTCTCCTGGTGTGCCATGTGACCCAGCTTTTCTTGATTGATGAATGAAACCAACGCCACAGAATGAGAGCCGATTGCATTTCGATATTCTTATTCACGATATTATTGATGGTCGCGTCGGATAATCTGCTCAGAACGACATTTTTGAAATGGTCTTCTACCTCTGACCAATGTCTTTTGAAATAGATTCTCATAATTGTCTTTAATATCGCTACTCGGAATGCAGATGAGATCCCAGCCGCAGTCGCATGAGAATGCCCATGACTCAGTGTACGAAACTCGTGGGTCGAATTAAGATTTACGATGGAATATGCCTGTCCGGGCTGCTCAGGACCGGTCCACGCTTGTATACAGTTTGTCATTACCAGTTGCTGGGAGACTGAACTAGAGACATGTTCGCCATTATTTGTTGATGTAGCCGAGATCTTATGAGATTTTCTATGTTCTGCTGCTTCCCTCAGAGCTTCGGAAATGACTTTTCGAAAACCCGTTTCGCCGGTTTCGCCGATTATAACATCTATTGCTGTCTTTCTTTCCGGTTTGCCGCAAAATTCCACAGCGGACTTCTCGACATTTCGAAGTAATTGCGCCGAAAGTGTCATTGCTTTGGCAGATGAGGAGTGGGCCATAACGAAAGAGTGATAGCAGCAGACGCACTTGGATATGAGATGATAAGGAAGGAGGACAAGGCTCGGAGACAAGCGTCGCAATGAGTCTTGTAAACTTTACGGATTGAAGAGGCGGTCAATAAACCTTGTTATAACATTTGCAGTGCACCTGTCCATCACTGACCTTATAACATGGTGGAATCTCAAGGAGGATCACCTCGAGGACGGGAAGTTCTCGTCACAGACAGTGTCGCTCATCGATGACTGTGATGTTATGACACAAACAAAATATAACATGGTAGTATTGCAAGCTCGATCTGACGGTATAATTTTTCCCCGCATACGATTTCATGCACGACAGATGGATGTCAAAACTCTAAATATTCTGACTCGCATCATTTCATGTTCTCTCCATCAAAGTCTCCATTCGTAGATTGTGCACATTATTCACATCCCTCAATCATGGCTCAAGCCCGAGTGGTAGAAACACCACATCAAACCCGGGCTCATGTGCCAGGAAAACATCTAAACACCGATTTCCCCGTACGCCTCCTTTTACCCCCATAAATTCTTATTTAAAAATCTGACAATCAACAGCTTATCGACTATGATCCGTATACCTCCCCCTTCTCCAGTCTCTAAACAATACCCTGATTTGAAGATCTAGTCATTTCTCTCGTGTCGTCCGCTACGCCAGACCATCCGATTACCTAGCCGGTCTAGCTACCGGGTCTATAATCCCGGCGGGATTCTACCTCTCTGAACGATTCTTTCCCTTTCCCGGAATAAAACAAGGCGCATGGAAGAGGTTCATGCCGATGAATATATTCCTGGGAGTGTGTGCTGGATTCATGGGGTTGTATACGCGAAGTAGTGGTACGTCTGCGCCCAAAATCATCAAATTCGCTAGAGGAAGAAATCGGAAAAATTAAAAAAAAGCAAAGACTGATTCTTAATGATAATTCTAGGTCGATTCTATGGGCTACGTGAGAATGAAAGAGAAGTTGAGATGGATATGCGAGAGATGACGGATCGTGTAAAGGCTGGTTTACCGGTTTATGGAAACTCGAGGTTGACGGACTACATGCAAGGAGTGGCTGCACGACAAACGAGGTATACAGCCTTGTTTCTACATGTAATTCCTTGGTTTAATTTTGTAAATCATCCTCATGTAAGTGATTATCTTTCACAAAGTTTGGAATGTGAGACTAATAAGATTCATAGCATGGAATAGACACTGCAAAATATTATCAAAATGCGGAACGAGAGTTGGAGGCTGAAAGACTCGGTGGTCAATCATCACGGTAGAAATATGTAAAAGATCATGTATAACGAAAACAATTATCCCATGCTTTTTTCTATATTAAAATGCTTCGAAACGTAGACGCTAACAAGTCGAGGTGACAAGAACTCATTACAAGGCAAGACAGATGTACAGAAATACGAATAAAATCAGTCAACTATCGACCTGATCTGTCCCTTGTTTGTTGTCTACGTAATTTTTCTTTTGCTTCATCATATACCAAAAACTCATGTAGTGCAGATCCGCTGTAACAATGTTAGTATAATATGAGGCATATCACGAGGAAAGGGAGACTTACGCAGGTACCATTGGTAATACAGGTACTTTCTGATCCACGACAACTTCTAACAGGGCAGGACCATTACCAGAACCATCAATTAGCCACTCCAGACTTTCTTTTAAATCACTCAATTTAACACATCTCTTTGCTGGAACAAACATGGCTTCTGAGAGTTTTACAAAGTCTGCATTCCTTTGGTGCGTATGTGCAAACCTATCTTGGAAGAAAAGACTTTGCCATTGCGTAACCATCCCTTGTTCTTCGTTATTCAGTATCAAAACCTTGACGCCAATATTAAATTCTGCAGCGGTACTCAGTTCGGTTAAAGTCATGCTAAAAGACGCATCACCGTCAATATCTACAACGAGTTTATCTGGTTGAGCTACCTTTGCTCCAATGGCTGCAGGAAGACCGTAGCCCATAGTACCTAGACCACCTGACGTGATCATACTCCTTGGTGTCCGCCATCGGAAGTGTTGAGCGGCCCACATTTGATGTTGACCCACACCTGTACAAATAATGGTATCTTCTTTTCTATGTGCGGTTAGTTCGGATAAAGTCTGTACTACAGTTTGAGGTTTGATTGCAGAATTTGCATCAGCTTCCTTTTCATACGCCCATGGAAATCTCTCTTTCCAAGCAGAGATCTGAGAGAACCATTCGGATCGATCAGACTCTGACTTTTTCTCGATCAAAGGTAGGAGAGTTTGTAGATTGGAGACGACATCACCCTCGACAGCTTCTGTAGCTTGTATCACCTTGTTGATGTTCTTAGGCATAATCTCAAAGTGTATGATACCACCACATCCTTCTTGTGCAGCTAATTTGGCTTGTGGTGCAAAACGTGGTATATGTCCTGTTATTCGATCATCAAATCGAGCACCAAGAGCTATCAAAACATCCGCTTCTTGTATAGCCATGTTTGCAAAAGCAGAACCGTGCATACCGAGCATATGTAACGATTTGGGATCAAGTTCATCATAAGCTCCAAGACCTTGTAATGTAGTTGTGACTGGTATTTGGGCCTTTTCAGACAGCTCTTTCAAAAATCTTGGTCCGTCTGGGGAGGCAAGAATACCTTGTCCGGCATAAATGACCGGTTTCTTGGCTCCGTTGATCAATTTTGCTGAACGCGCAATCACATTTTCCAGATTTTTACGGCTATACTCTCTTGCGGCAAGGGTCGCAGCACTGGGATGAGTAGGTAGAGTAGAAGTGATAGGTATCGGTCGTGTAAGAGTACCCCCAGTGACATCTTTGGGTAAATCAACGAGAACAGGACCAGGTCGACCAGACATTGCAATCTCGAACGCTTCGTTTATACGTCGTGGTAGTTCGGCGATATTCTTTACCATGACATTCCATTTTGTACATGCTCTTGATATTCCGACAATATCTGCTTCTTGAAATGCATCTGATCCGATAGACGATGTAGGTACTTGTCCACAGAATACTACCATTGGAGTACCATCCATCAGGGCATCTTGCATTGGTGTCACGACATTGGTAGCACCTGGACCTGATGTGACAAGTACAACACCAGGTTTTCCACAAGCTCTAGCATATCCTTCAGCCATATGTCCTGCTCCTTGTTCATGTCGCGGTAAGATAAAATCAAAATGTGGCGAGTTGTATATAGCATCAAAAACAGGAAGAATAGCACCGCCAGGATAACCAAAGACATGCTTGACATTATGTCTTAACATCATTTCATGGAATATTTCTCCACCTTTCATTCCCACAAAAGAATGATCCATTTCTGGATCTGGTTGGGTGTAAGGCGTCCGTATTTGTGCATCCTGTCTGTTGAATGCAGGACTCGGTACGGCTCGCTGCGGTGATGTAGAGTGAGTTGCCGCAGCTGTACTTTGTCCTCGTTTTGTTGAGTCTGCATTATTTCTCGGTGAACCGGATTTTAATGTGTTTCGATACGGTGAAACGGCTGCTGCATTCGCTGTAGCTGAAAATCGTCTGCAGGCTCGAGGTAAGTTCTGGAAAGCTTTTCGAGGGGTTTGACAAGCCGTCATGTTAATGTGTGGCAATACAAGAATATAAAGAGTGAGATTGATGACAGGAGTATGAAATTGTTTTTTGCCTTGATGAGTCGAGAAGTCAATTGCCGGATAAACTTTTTCTCTCGAAACGCTCCATCGGCCTTGTCGATGACCTCCGATAACGGAGATGCGGGGCGGATATATCATCATCAATAAATAATATAGGGTCAGGCTTGTACAGTGAGATCAGCATGCTGGAGTTGATAGAAGAAAGCTGATACAGCAAAGATTGTGTCTTATATGACAATCTGATCAAGTCATGGCAGGCTCACCGGCTGAATTGCCAACACGGAGTTTGAGAGGAAGCAAACATGTAATCCGTCGATCAATTGCAGGTCCACTCGATGGTGAGGAGTATGTCATTTCTATCGCCTGTTCCAAGGTAATAAATTATCTTGCGTACTCATGATTCTTTCTCAAGCCCTCTTACGCCTCCAACCGCTTCTTCTACCTTTCCAGTAACGCAATCGATGAATTCTGTGATTAACAATCAAGCTTCACAACGACAACACCTAAATCCTGACAATCCACCTCCACCTCCACCAAAAACATCCTTCCACTCTCCAAATCCATCTCAACAATTTCATCCAAAAGCAACTATAGATCTGTCCTACCTCTTACGACCACAGTTATATCTCCCCTTACCTGTTCCATCCTTACCATCTTTTCACATTCCCCCTTCCTCACCCGCCGTCCATGCTCCTCCCTCCCTCCCTTCCATTTTACAGACCAAAGACTTTCGATCCGCGTCTCTCATTTGCGTTGACATTCTAACGTCTTCCACAAAACCACTCTCATCACCTCAGGACAACGCCCTGATATTATCCACATTCCACACCCGTCTCGCATGTCTCATCGTATTAGGATACGTGGACATTGCAGCGCAAGAATCTCGTTCGTTACACGACATTCTCCAACGCGTTACACGCATGCAACAAGTCAACCAACCCGCGCCGTCTCGTCGGAACGGGATCATAAATACTGAAATACCGTGGACTTTGAGGATACTAATCTATAAACTAAACGCATGGTCACAGGGGGATGCCAGGAGGGAGATTATGGGATTCTACACCCTTGCTGGAGAATGTAGAGCTATTATAAGGACTATAGATGATAATCAGCCATTAGTTTTGAACGACGAGGCGATGGATGTGGCGAATAAGGAAAGAAAACTATGGGAAAAGAGGCTGTTTGATGTAGGAATGTGTGTTGTGAAATGTCTAGTCATGGCTGGAGAATTGGATGCTGCGAGACGGGAGTTACATTCACTTGTAGAAGCTCAGAGACAAGTAACTGGGCAGCATGATGAATTGGAGGTGGAGAAAAGACTACTTGATATAAAGATCGGTAACGTTCATTCTGCACTACACAAAAAACGACAAAGTGATGGACATGACGATGGACATTCGGAAAGAATATTATCTGCTTTGACGCAGGTTGCTGAAGGGAAATATGAAGATGCATCACGGTCTTTCCAGACTTTACATGAGAAAGATCGTCAAAATGTCCTGATTGCTAATAATTACGCTGTATGTCTTTTATATACAGGCTGTATTACTGACGCAATCAAAGTGTTGGAGAGTGTGACTTCGCTAGGGAATACTTCTACACTCCTCTTCAATCTAGCTACAATGTACGAACTATCCACAGAAAGATCCATCGATCTGAAGAAACGATTAACAGAGAAAGTAGCGCAAGCACATAACGAAGGAAAAGGATGGGAGAGACAAGCTTTGGAATTCAAATTGTAAAATACATTCTATCATATTTCTGAATTTATAATACATTTATTCATCATCGTCAGAGTCTGCTAGTAAACTACTGATATTCGACTGTTGTTCTTTCGTAGACTTTATCGTGACATCTGGTTTATTAGGTGTTTCTGTTTTGGAGAATGTAAAAGTAGGCGCTGTCTTGTCCATATCAGAGTTATTGAGTGCTGCTTGAGGGTTTGTATTGTTGAGAGAGATGGAAAAGCCGAATCCAGTCTTATTGGACAGAGATTGCATGACTGGTGCTTCTTCTGGGGCATCTATCAAATCTTCGGCTGTGGGTCTAGCACGTCTGGACGTTCCAACAGGAACAGGAGATGGGATAACTTCATTCTGACTCTCATTTCTCGTGGTTTGGTTATCGGACATCTGGGCCGTGTCAGAGGACGATGTCGTATTTCCTGCTAATCGCGCTTTCAATGCTGCTATTTTCCGAGTAGCTTCTGCTTTCTTATCGTCATCGGTATTCACGATTGACAAAGCTTCGATCTGGGAATCGCCCTGTATCGAAATACTTATCCTTGACTCATCTGAAGTCTGGGCCGGAGCAATCGCTAATTTAATTGCATTATCAATCTCTGATTTGTCTTCCGCATTCCTTTCAACTTGTGTTGTTTTTGGGAGTGGCTCCGGTTCTAAAAAGCTTTTGGCTAATTGCTTCTGAACATCTGGTGAAAACACATTTGCACTACTCCACAAATCCAACACAATTCCAACTTTTCGATTCCACTGCTCAGACTTGAACTTGCCCCATTTGAGATCTTGTTCTAATCGACCTAGTTGGTCAAAGATCTTCCTACCGGGAAAAGCTGTTTCAAATAAGGTACGATATTTCCATGCATCTCGTATACCGCTAGTTGCGGACGTTAATAACACGTCAGAAATAGCATAAAGTGCAACCAGATGAGCGTTTGATCTGTCTCTCTTTTTCGATACATCTGCATCTTCAAGAGTGTTTTCTGCATTCTCTGCGTCACCATATCTAACGCTATGGCAGAATGGATCTTCGACGTTGCACAAAAGTAAATCGACAATCTCTTCGGCGCCTTGTCCAGCATTTGTATTTACAAAATGCGATATACGAGCAATGTCACCACTACGCAGGTTTGTGATATTATCAGGTAATCTAGCTAGAAGATGAGTCAGTTTTGCTCTACGATATGGGTTCAGATATTGTCCATCTTTCTCCGTATTAGCACCTTCGATGCTGATGAGAGGATTCGGATTGTTTTGATCACGAGTTCGTCGAGCTGTTCCTTCATCAGCAGAATCCTCATCTGAAGAGATATATTCATCGTCATCACAAATATCTTCAAGCCGTGTGACATTTGAGTATTTCAATCGGTCTGATGGAGCGTTCCAAGTAGGTCCACCATCGAACAATTGAAGTGATCTAATAAAGGCCAGATTAGAGTCATCCTCCTCGTCTGATAGACACTTCCACAATAGCCAACGATAATATACGCCAGCAGGAGTTGAGGAGTCAAACAACCATGCCCATTTCTCATCATACTGTACGTCACGATTGTCCATCAACAAAGCTTCAAATTCCACTCCATAATCAATAACACTCTCGGCAGTCTCGTGAATAAGACGTAACAACTTGATGTTTGTAGGTATAGTGACCGTCACTTCTGGTACGGCTGCCACACGTCGTGTTTGACCAGGCCCGATTGGAGCAAAGGAAGTTGGTGGCGCCATACGATTGAAACTGGATGGAAGGACATCATCTCTATCTCCTGATCTCTCATCGTTGCTCGATTGTATTGATGCCCCAAAAGGATTTCTGTTCACGGAATTGAGTACGCCGAGATCTATATTGGCAAGGCTACCCGTTGATGAAACGTGTCGTGAGATTTTCAAATAGTGACCAAAACCTAGATATCGTTCGTGTAATTGACCAACAGCTTTGTCGACCTCACTAGCAGGAGTGTTTGCAGCTGTGACGACAAGCGCAGACCTTGAGCGGTTCTCGGTCTGGCGGTGTCGTGGCATTGGAAGAAATTGAACGTCTTCGATAATCAATGATGATGGCATGACTCGACGAATCGCAATCTCCGTCATTATAGGAGGCAGATTTTGTAGAAGCATTGTTGGTCTTCGAATGCTAGCGTCGTTGGTATGTGGTCTGCTTTGGAGACCTTGTAGATTGGTCATCACATCGTCTTGCCCACCTAATTGACCTCTGATATCATTCCGCATCTTCCATGTGCCTTTATTATCCACATCTGCGCGATATCCTCGTCGATCATCTGCCTGATCATTAACAGCCCTTTTTCTTTTAAGATATGCTGGCGGTTCAGCTGCTTCATGCTGTTCTCCGAGTCTATCCTCATTTCTTCGGTAATTATTCGATGATCCCGATTGCGATATATTTGGTACGGTTCTGTCGTTTTCAAACCCACGGCTAATATCTAGGTTCTCTCTGTCTCTATCATCATCATCATCATCGTCGCCTTCTGCAAACGAGTCTTCAAAGTCTTTTAGCGCTTGTCTTGCTTCGGCTTCTTCCCTCAGTTTTTTGTATTCGGCTTCTTGACGTGCTTTTTCGAATTGAGAGACCTTTTTCGGCGCATTCAATTTGTTTGATATGTTTTCGAGTTTGGCATTTGGTTGATGGGTGTCTTCTAGATCGTCCATGATAGCGACTCTATCAGATCTACTTCAAGGCATTCGGTAGATCGAAACAAGTACAGTTGAAAGGTTGCAGTATGTGAGAGTGATGTCATAAATTCTGTGAATCCGCGCAAGTGATCTGAAATGACAATCTGCAACTGATAGTCGGTCTGATTAGGTTGATATTAAGCATAGATGAGTTCGAATGATATACAAGGACTGTTACGGTTCTTGACGAAAGATGCAAAGGTACCGTTGGCTTCGGCAATTGGAGCAGTTAAGGAACTGCAGTCACAAAAATTAGACAGTATATCCGCGATCGCAAAAGGATCGCCGGAACAACTTATAAAAGTATTCAATGATCAAAAAGTGTCCAAATCAGTATTGAGCGCCGCAAAGAAGGCCACAAAAAAGCGGTCGAATGATGATCAAACTCCTGTCACGCCCAATAAAAGAGAAAAGAAAGATCCATTCGCATTGGCCGACGCTGTACCAGTTGAAGAAGTCGAAAGATCTCTAGAACTTCATTCTGCCAAGTTGACAGTTGAAGAGTTATCGAATCTTGAGTTCGTGACCAATCGTGCGCCACTAGTTCTTGCATTTGCAGTAATGCTACTAAAATACACAATGCCTGAGCAACCTCCGTCAAGTCGATGGAGTCTCGCTCAGGCAGTCGTTAGTCTGGGTTCACAAAGCAAAGCCAGAATGATTGGGCTAAGCAACGAGACAACAGCGGAAGAACAAGGATGGGGTCAAGGTCAGCCAACGATCAAAGTCATGGGCCGCGAGATAAGTGTTTTGAAAAGATGGGGATATGCCTGGCCGGCGAAGGAGACGGGCACACAACACGAGAGAATAAAAGTCGATGCACAACAAGATGAGACTGAGAAAGTAGCGCTTTGGGCATTGGATTTGGAGAAATTAAAGAAGATTGACGGCCCCATCACATTTTCGAATGTCAATTCATCAAATACCAGTAATTTACCAGTGTACGATTCCAAGGCTGCACAAGCTTATCTTTATCGATCTTTTGACAGCGTTGTACCTCAGAAGTCTGAGGACGATTCCGCGCAGAAGAAGAAACCCAGCGCAAAAGACGCTGCTGCAAAGCGATCCGCAAACGTTGGTGCATTGCTTCAAGCACTTGATATGCTTTTTGAATCATGGAGTGAGACTCTTACAGTGGACGAGCTCGACAAAAGAGCTTGGAGCTGGTATGTACAGATTCGACCTGAAGTCGAAAATGGCATTTCTGGCTGGGGTCAAAAGGGTTCAATAAAGTTGAAGGATATACTGGATCTACGACGCAAATCTCCCAATTCATTAGGCTAAGTCAGCAACTGTAGTATGTCAGTCAGTTTGGAAACCGAAACATAGCTACGACCATCTTCAAGGGTATGTTTTTGTAATTGGCCCGCCGATCGGATATCAGGCGATGTCGAGCTTTGCGTGCTATATGGGACCGATTCACCCCGGACCATGTAAATTGCAGACCAGTCTGCATTTAGAGCACCCATGATATCCTTTTCGAAATTATCGCCGACCAATACTTTGTCCCATTCTGCCATATTCGGATCGGGCTGTCCTTCTGCCTTCAATATCCTTACAAGCATATCTGTGGCAGCTTGAAAGATTGGCCTGTCTGGCTTCTCATGTCCAACGTCGTAGCTGATTATCGAAAAATCAATGTCGTTATGCAGATCTAGCGCAAAGGCTTGATTGAAATCACTACCATGCCTCAGAGCACTGACTTTGAAACTTAGCGAAGTCAGAATATTGATAACTCGATCATCACTGTTGGTGATTATTCCCACAATTACACGAGGCTTGGAGGGTTTGGCTTTCTGATCTTTGAACGTTTCTAGTCGGCTCTTCATATCAGACTCGGACAAATCTTTCAGTAGTCCTCGAGCATCATCAAAGACTTTATATCCTTCATCGCTGGAAAACCTTGTAAGTAAGTCGGCTGCCAATGCAGATGGAATTGTTTGATCTTGCTTGATGCAGGCTCCAAAAGTGTTATTTATGACCTATATCATGTTATGATCTATCCGGTTATGTAAGACAACTCATCTGAAAGTTGATTGCATACATTAGTCCACCATTTCGTTGCGCCCATGCCTGTAGCTCGTCCATAATTGGGATTTGCTTTGCGTTCCTTGGCAAAGGCTACGGTTAAACATGAGATTTGAAATCAGACTTCTGTCCATATTCATAGACATACCTTTTTCGAATGATCTTGCTACGTCTGCCGACTTTAGTCCAGTAAGCCCATGTCTTCTTGCAACTTCAACATATTGTTCATGAACGAGTCGCTTCGGCACAAAAAGTGTGCCAAATGCATCAAAACATAATAATAGGTTTTTCTTCATCAGTACGACTTGACGTGATCCTAGATTATTTCGATTACGACTTGACGATGATCATGAATTGCGTCGTAAGGATGGTCACGGCGTTTCAAATATTATTATGCGATTCACACTGGTCCACATGAAGTCTAGTCTTGTGTTGTGCTGTAATATGATCTAACGATCAACTAGCCCTTATCGCCTTGACAGGGATCTTGATTCTAAACATGAACCATATCCTTGTCAACACGTTCGTGAAATGGTCTTAATATGGTCAACCGTACACAACGCCAGAAAGTGAAAAACATCGAAGCTTTGGTGGAGCCGAGTTCCCAATTTTATTACAGCCGTGCAGCCTCGTGAAATAAAAGTCTCCCTCGTGATAACATCATGCGAGCTCACAGAATCCCTAACTCAAGCACAAACGGGACCACGTCACCAATTACGATCAGTCTATACTAATCAACATATACACAATCTTACAACATCTGACATGGTCTGAGTGACTGTTCTTGAACGTCGATCACAAGGGCTACAACACTGACATTCGAGACTGACATCTCGACATAACACTCTTTCACATATAAATACAACAGTTGCATATCCACAAACTTTACCACAGTCTTCGAGTGTGACTCGCAGTAATTCCAACGAGTATCTGTGATTCAAGCGAATACACACTTGCCGAAAACTGTGCGAATAAGATAAACCTATCTTCAATCTCGGAGCGATGCCTTGCTTCAAAGGCGTCGCTGTCAGTATTCACAGTACTAATGGACCTATAGCCGAGTACTCAATACAAAAGCAAAGTAGATTCTCTCGCATAACATCATATATCCCGGTTCCTGCTCCATCAGTTCCTGTCGGCTCCACAACTGGCCAGCCAGAACAAGCTACATTTGCTGTCTCAATCACGTTACTTGTACCTGGTCAGCGTGTACCATATTCGGCTCCCAAACCAACACAGGAAGAGCCATGGCCGCAAGGGAGATTAGTTGGTCCCATTCCTGGCAGCGTAGATGATTATGGAAACAATGGCAATACTACCGGCCCTTATCTACCTCGTACACCATCCCAAAACGAGACTCTTGCTGCTTATATTTACTTTGACGGCAGACCGAAGGAAGAAGTAGCCACCTTACTTAGAAAAGGAGAAGAGACATGGGTCAACAGTAGATGGGTCAGTGTCCCGATATCAGAAGGAGGAGGTCTAGCAGAAAGAGAGTTTTTATTCCGTGAAGTTGGGTTGGAAAGATGGTTGAATGGATTAGATTTGGTAGGAAATGATAATATGGCTGCCACGATAGAAAAAAGGCGTAAAAAGATGCAAAGACGAAGTCGACATATCAAGACAGAGGATATGGCTGATATGGATGCCGCAGGCTTCGGCGGATCACGTTCTACACGTCCAAAAGATAATGTTCTTCGTTATGGAGAGGACATGACATCACCAACAGAAGATATTGATGATGACATGTCAACAGACTCTGATGATGAACCTCCAGAGCCAGAAACTACAGGTCAAATTCGCATTGCATTATTTAGAGTTTTGGCAAGTGGAGAAGTGAAAAAGGGTGAATATCAAGCACAATTTGATATTAATGATGAAAGTGCAGAGCAAGATGGAGGAGGAGCCGATGTTGAACATACCACGACACTTGCAAAACCAAAGACGCTTGATGCTGCATCAATAAGTACTCAAACAGTGACTGGAATTGATCCTCCAGATATGCCATATGCTGTTTTTACCTTTTTATACCGTGGTGAAAGTAGGTTTCCATCCATGTTTTATCCACTATCTTCATACTAATTATACGACAGAACAACTACAGAAGATGGGAATCATGAATCCTGTCAAAGTCAAACCACAAACGACAAACAACAGTAAACGTAATACTACTGACTTTTCCAAGCTTGGACCATTACGTAAAGATGGTACAGTTGGATATTCTGGATATAGAGAGAATCCACAACGTAATAACGACGAAGATGACGCTATGGATAGTGATGACGAAGGTGACAAGAATGACAATAATGATGATCCAAACACTTCTTCAGAGATGAAACTTTCACCCGTAGACATACGTAGACAAGGTGAAATAGCAGAAGGCGTCAGACAAATAAAGGTACGTACATTTCTCCATCAACCTGATAAGTTATCAAATATTCTGTATTGACTATTCAAATAGCTTAAAAGAGCTCATTCAAACGAGCTATTAAACGAAACAGTCCGTAAATCTCCCAAACCAAATGCGCTCGGAGCATCACCTCATAATACTTCCACAATGACAAACCAAGCCGCTATAGAAGATGCATCTGCAGCGTATAACAATTCCATCAACCAATCGTTAATCCCAACGAATGCAAATCCCGTCGGTGCAGGAATCGGTATCTCTGGAACAAATCTATTCGCAAGTCCGTTCAAGAAACAAAGATCTAGTGTGGAAGCTTCTCAATTGGGCATACCACCTTCTAATCTCAATCAATCTCGACAGGACGAGGAGTTATGATTGACATTCAACTCTTGTCGATGATGGAAATCAAAGTAGGATTGAATTACGAGAGAAAAAGGACAAAAAAGTAATATTGTTGACAATATGCATAGCGATGGCCTGTTTGTCCTGATAGTTTTTCGTTCTAGTATTCGAAATAAGATTGGTAGATTGTACACTATGAATAAAAACACAATTATCATCTCATTTAAAACTATCCAAGTGACACGCCGTCTCGTTGGTGATGTGAATGATAAGCGCATGACTCATTATTTAATCCATCATAGGAAAAAAAACCATTTGAATGATCAAGTATATATACATATCTCTACCATCGATCTCGAGCGTTACTATCAACTACTAAAACGAGACAGTGCTTGGATGATTGATAGTTAAATACCAAGATCTACACTCCACAAACTCTTCCATCCGACCAACGAACTTCTTTTCCTCTCTTGCTTCTCCCTCTCTCGCCTATCTTTATCTTTCTGCACTGCCAATTCAATCGTATCCTCGTTTCCATTCTTGTCATTGACTTTCCGAGCTATAGTGTCGTTTGTAGAACCGTCTTTCGGTCGGGATTTGTTACGTAAAAGACCTGCATCTGCGGGATTATTACTCGAAGTATTAGGAGTGGTGGTATTGTTCAGAGAAGAGCGTGGGGGAGATGATAGGTTCGTGATTTTGGTCTTGGTGGGGGATTTGAAAGGACTTTTACTTCGATCGCGAGTCGATTCGAGATTCTCGCGTAGCGAAGCCATTGATTTCGTTTCAGTTTTAGAAAGGTTGGGAGATGGAAGTATCGATGTTTGGTCTGAAGAGGTTTTGTTTTCTCGAGAAGAAAGGATTTGATTCGATAGTGCACTGCTAGTAGATGGTTTTACATCACTAGACTTGAATGGTTGAAGATGGATGCTGCTGTCCATTGCACTGGCCATTGCTTCATCTACTGCAGAAACAGCATTACTGCTTCTCAAACTCGATGATTGGGTAGATGAGAAATCTGTCAATATAGCAGGGGCAGGTAATGAGTGAGGAACGAGACTGGCAGGAGATCTACTGCTGTTAAAAGGCACGCCACGAACATCTACTGGGTTAGAACTTTTACCAAATACGAGTCCTGCTAAAAGACTAGATGGAGGCGATGTTGCATAACTCATACTAGCTTGAGCTGGTAATGTTCCTAGATCTAGTTGTGGACTGGCGGCAGTTGCTGATCCTGGTATTGGATCACCCTTTACAGATGCAGTCGTACTGCGCTTACTTGTTGTACTGCCACGACGAGAAGTCAGACCTTGTCCTGTCAACTTTGGGCGATAGTCTTTTGTTACTGCAGACTTGATATTCTCATCAGTCTTTGTTGTTGATTCATTTTCTGTGACTTCACTCTCGATTATAGGAGCAGCAGTCTTTGATGGTTCAGAAGGTATATGTGGCCCTGATCGTTCTTCTTGTGCATGTACCAGATACCAGGTCAAGCCATCAGAGAGATCAAATGGGTTATTGTCCTCTGTACTGGCAGGGTCCGCCAATTCTTTTGTAAGTTTACTGCTGATAGCACTACTCGGATCGACCTCAGCTTCGGTATTCTTTATTGTTCGACTCAAGTTCACGACTCGTTCCTCCACCTTGGTTATTCTTGCAACCAACCATTCTCTCCTATCTAAAGCCATATGCTCTCTTTCCTTTAAAAAGTGGTGTGGAGCATTAATGTTGAAAGCAGCCCATGCCCCTGCAGCTTTACCCTTTGTGGGTAAAAACAAAGCCAAGTCACCTTGTTTAAAGTCACGGACGGCTAATTTACTTGCACTTTCACGTTGTATAATATCGACCTTTGAACTTGCTGAACGCGATTCGAGCCGGAACTTACGGGCAGTATATTCAAAGTCTCGTAATCTCTTCGATAATGTTTCACAAAACTGCTCGAGCGGAAACTGTGCAAGTATTCTCATAAATGCATCAAATTGTTCCGACTCGAGACTAATTGAAGTAGCATCCATCCAATTTAGAACTTCAGAAGGTATAGCAGGATCATTCGTTGCGCTTAATTGTGATGTAGTCAAGTCTACAACCGAAGTCTTTCTTGGCCGTGGCGGAGTCGCAAATGATATGCTACGACTCAAAGTTGGGTCTGTATCACCACTTCTATTCAATGATGAATCTGTATCGGTACCAGGAATTATGCCATGACTTATTTTAGAAGCTCTGTCAATGGCAATCTGACCATTTTTAGAAGACACTACAAAACCTAAACTTTCCAACAATCGTAATAACCGCTTATTCTGAGAATAAATTCGATTAGACAATTGTTTTGCATGATTCGCGAGATTAGCAAGTCTTGTATCTCCTGAACGAATAGAAGACTGGGCTCTCGACAAATCCGATTGCATAACTTGCATATTATGATCAAGTGCTTCACACGCAGCTCTAGCTTCGGTCAATTTGCTGGAAAGATCAGCAACTTTTATCTCTTGCTCCTCGGCACCTTGGCGAAGTACTTCTGCCCCGGTCTCGCCATCTGCAAACTTTGTACGTAGCAATCGCAGTTGATCATGTTCATCTTCTAGAAGAGCTTCGAGTGATGATTCCCTTGCTTTGGCGACATCAAGTTGAGCACGTGTAAAGCTCAATTGCTGCTCCAATGTATCATGCTTATCTTGAACGCCGTTCAGACTCTCATTCTGCATGTCCAACCGATCTTGGAGAGATTTATTATCAGCTTGCAAGATAGACAGCAAGTCATTCAGATCTTTAGTATGCTGCATTGCTCGATCTGCGAGGCTGACAATCTTGTGAGTTAGAGTCATGTTGTCATTCCCGAAAGTTTCTTCGCCTCCCAATGCTTCCAAAATCCTTACGAGTACCTCATGTTCTTCATCTTGATTCGTTCTCATGGCTGAAAGCGTCAATTCTAGTCGCGATACATCACCTTTCGACTGTTCTAGGGCTATCCCTAGTCCAGCACCCTTCTGTTGTTCCATCTTCAACTTCTGGCCTATCTCTTCCATATCTCGGGTGGATTCTGATTTGACATTATGCAAATCTAGCCGAGCTTTTTGCAATTCATTCTCTATTGTTCGTGTATTGGCACTAACACCCGTTCTTTCATTATCTCTGCTACCTAATACGCGATCTAATTCATCCTCCAACTCTTCGACTCGAGTTCGAGTCTGACGAAGATCACTCTCCAATGTACGACGTTCTATCGAAAATTCTCGTTGTTGAGCCTCCATATTAGACATTATATCCTTTTTGATTGAATTAGCCTCTGCAATCTGGACTTGACCAGTCTCGTGCGCTTTTTGTTGGGCTTGATGATCGCGTTCCATCGCCGCACTCTGCTCTCGCTGAGTTTGTAATTCGCCCTCGAGCATGACAATCCTTCGCGCAAGCCGCTTTTCTTCCATACCGTGATGAGATGACGACGTTCGTCTCGATGCGGGCCTAACATACTCTGCAGAGACACGATACGGTGCCAGAGAAGGCGAGGCCGGCCGAGCTGCAACAGTCTCATTACCAACACTAAACAAATCGCCTGCATTCGCTCGTGTTAATGTGGCTTGTCGGTGCAGTAAGTCTTCGAGCTTTCTAACTCTGCTCTTATTACCCTTGAGCTCCTCTTGCAGTCGATTATTTGCTACTTCTAACGCTTTGATTCGATTGTTGTCACTCGGATCTGTAGAGCTCGTCTGACCAGAAGTTTCGGCTATGTTTACAGGGACGGATGCCTTTGATTTTCGACTTGATGTTAGCATAGATGGCGGGAGATCTCGTATTGCTTCTGATAGTTCATCTATGAGATCCTTATTGGTATTGGTGGATTTCAGTGCCAACATGTACTGCTGAACTTCCTCGGGACTTGCACTTGGCCAGGTTTCAGGTTGTTTTGGAGAGCTTATCGCGGATTCGGCTACCTTTTCGTCCCCATGGATAGGCTCAATGATATCAGCAAAAGCACCGAGCCAATGCTGCCGTCTCCGCATCTCTTCAATCTTGACCTCCGTCGCACTCATAGCAGAACCACCGTCATTACGCTTGGAAACATTCGTCCAGCTCTCGCGACGTAAGCATTCCACAAGTAGAGATCCGTACGCAAACGGCAGACGTGCAACAACGTCTAATGTTTTGAATGCTACTTGATCATCGGGCGTGACTTGTAGTGACTTGATTGCAGCATATAGTTTCGCCAGCAAGGACTCTACAGTCGATAACGTCTGCAGATGTCCTAAGCATGTATCGGCAGCATCATTACGTTGTCTTACAGCTCTTTGTAGAAGATCGTCCATCTCACGCAGATACTCACGTAAATTCGGCAAGTAGTTTCTCGTGTGTAGCAGAGCCATTTTAGAGGCTTGTGAAAGGGATTGCGGTGTTTTAGGCAGCTGACAGACATAGCTCTGATCAGATTGTATCTTTCTCAATACCACTTCAGCTTCTTCGAGCAACTTCTCTGACTCGGCATCGTTACCCAGTGTAGACTCCGCTTGCATATCATCGAGCGCTCGATATAAATCCTCTGCTTGTTGCTGAGCACTATTCAAAAGACTGCGCATTTCAGAGATGCATGTTCGAAACGAGGTAGCGATAGCTTGGACATGATTGGCTGCTTGCTCAACGTCCTGAATTGGTCGATATGATGACAATTTGATTTCTTTGCCAAAGACAGCATCTCCTTTCCTAGAACCTTGTATCAGCGCTATTAGCTCTGCTCTTGCAGGAAGTTCCTTCAATCTAGCCCAATCATTCCGCCAATTCTGCAGGTTCGCCGCCTGCTTCTCGACTAAAACCTCTGCCCATTCCAATGCTGTCCTTTGTTTCTGCTCCGCCGCTTTCAGATGCAACTGTAGACTTTGTAAGGCCACAGTAAGTCCGCGTTGAATTATGATCTGTTCTTGCACTGCCTGTTTTGCAATGATTGACCAATCTGCACATCGATCGCGTTGACGAACGCTCCATTCGAGGCGCTCTTGGAATAGAGTCTGCCATGATTTGAGATCATTCTGGTTCGATAGAGTATCAGGTGCGTCTACTAGATCGGCAGAGTCCGGCAGTGCAAGATGAGCAATATGCGAATCCTCGTCATTGTTTGATCCAGATATCAGGCCTGAGTCGAACACATAAACTTCTTTATCAACGAGGAGGTTCTGGGGTCGAACGGATTTGCCCTTGATGGTTAGAAGAACTTGTCGCGCTGTCAGAATGCTCGAATGATCGCAGATATATGACTTGAGGAGTTCTAGAGTTGTGATTCGAGTTATATCAATGTCGATGATCTGACCAGTATGACCGACAAATACTTGTAGGGACATTATGACACCAACGCCGTTGTCGCATGTTTATGAGTCGTTCTTTATCTTCCGATCGCTTCTCTTTCCACAGCTCAAACCATCACATAGGTATATTTCCCAGATGTAGCTGAATCTACTTATTTCCCTAAAGTGTTGTGTTGATCACTTGTGTATATTTCAAAAGTGTGGGGTTGAACAATGACGAATGACGACAGTTTGGCTTGTGATCAACCAGCACGTTGTACTACACTTTGGAAAGTCAAGTGCCTGGAGCATGATCATGGGCTTAATTAATAATGGGTGTAGTTGCTAGAAAACTCTGTATATTGCAAGTCAGAACAGCAAATGCATTATACGTGTCTCATATGTACTATTATTTATTATAATCTTCATGCACTACTACCATCACGCTCTTCACAAGAGACTGCGACCTCAGTAGCCCACACTCTTCAGATATTCACCTAATTCTTCTACTACATTTGTTGCTGAGCCAGGTATTACGGTGTCCGGATAATGAGCTATTAATATTGCTTGTACGGTTTTCACTATTATGATTCCCTCTTTTCCCTAGAAAGACATGATAAATCAGCATGTGAAATGATAATCTTCTTGAACTCAATGTACCTGTTTTCCATATAAGTGGCTATCATCCACTCGAAGCAGGAAATATTTGCTTCCAGCGACGAAAACTCCCTTCATCCACATTTCTTCTATCTTGTCATTATCTCCATTAAAAACCGCAATGATGTAGTTCAATTCAGTGGCATCGATCTGTGGTTCGAATGAGCTTACGGCGTTGCATATGATATGTAATTAAATAGATATACTTTGAAGGTTGCACTCTTGGCCCATGGCTCACCACCTCCGACACCAAATATTGCTGCCGAATCGAGAAATCCAGTTCCAACTAACCTAAATCACAAATCTCAGTCTCTTGACTCAACGTCGATTGTTATCACGAGCGAATCACTATCGTACTTCGTATCAACATATTCTGTGGAATGTCAGACAGATTCAAGACTTCTACTAGCTTTTGGCAAACTCACCTTGCCAGGACATTTTTCAAACACAGCGTGCTTTTGTAAGCAATCAATTAACCAATTTCACTCCGTAGGATGAAATAAATGCAGCGTATGAGAAGGATAAGTCAAAACAAGTTTGGGTCAGCGAGTTCGTGAATCGTAAGCCAGACTTGAATGGTAGCACATACGGTGACCGGGCCGAAACAACGCAGCTGTATGTTTACTGCAAGTCACGTGGGCTATCAGATTGACGATTCTGACTCAGACATATCTGTAAGGTACTTGCAGTAATAAAGTTGAACTTTTTCTGTCGTCATCGCGAGTCCCTGGAAAAAGTACCGAGGGACGCAGCAATGCGAATACTGATATCCTACTCTGATATTTAGGTAGGGTCACGGGAAAAGCATTTAGCAGTAATTATGTCATATCATCACAGAGGTCGACCGCCGTCACCTCGCGGAAATCGACCCGTTATGTATCGATTTGGAAATGACACGAGTTCGCGACAATTCGATTTCAGACCTCCGAACCAGCAAGGCCCAGGTCCGTCATTCCCATCTGGTCGGCCGCGGTCACGATCGGGTACTCGCCAACACCATCAAAACTATCGATCTAACAATCACCATGGACCGCCTCACAGACATCGAGGATTTTTCCGCAAACTCGCGACATCTGATCGAGCAATCCTTCACAGTCGAAGAAGTCCTACACCAGAATTGATGTCAGGAATGAATATTGACACTAAATATAATGTACTGGAGGATTTGCAGCTCTATTCGCCTTCGAATGAACAGAGCGATGTAGAAATGGCGGGCAAAATGAAATCCCTGCCTATTGACTCGACCAACGAAGTCATTGATCTGAGTCCTGATTCCGACGATGATCATCCTCGAGCGAAAAGAGCGAAATTGGCAGTCAATACTGATTCTTCCCTGCTGGAACGACCGAAATGGTCCAATCCCGATCCATACACATCTTTGCCACCAACAACAGATGGGAATGGAAACAAAAAGGATGTGGTGGAAATGATAAGAAAGGCAAAGGTACATAATATGGAGAATAACTCGAAAGATACGGCTGCCGACGAATTCATATCGTTGAACTTTGATGACGAGCAAGAAGATGATGGCCAAAATTTCGATCACATTTCACATTCACATCCAAAAATACCGACTTCTCCACGTGATAAATCTCGCCTCAAACATAACATAAGGAAGGACAACAATACTATGGACTCACATGACACGAGAACTCAGCTAAAAACTGACCATTGGCCACCTCCTCCTCGAGGCGAGAGATCTCGGGGACGTGATCGGGAATATTCAAGAGGTAGTCATTATCCACCACATCGATCACGCTCAAGGTCAAGATCACGGTCACCGATCGCACATGATCGTCAATTTCACAGATCTCGGTCTCCGCTTCCTCCATATGATTCACGCTACAGACGTGATCGATCATACTCGCCCCATATTCGAGGTGAAGGTGAAGAGGATCACGATCAGGGTGCAACATTTCGAAGGGCTGATCCACGATTCAATGACCAGTTAGGTGAAGTGCACGGCCAAAAAAGGAAGAGACAAGATCGACCTACAGACATGATGGGAGAATGGCTGCCTAGTGCTCAGGGAGATCCGTCACCATGGATGGCGTATTGTCGTCCATGTGGATCTAATCCTGCAGAATGGTAAGATTTCCGAAGTTTCTCTTATTTATTCGTGATTTGACCAATAATCGTTTCAGGTTACATGAGGAAATCCTACAATTTCATCACTTCGTTGCCCCACGTGATTGTGATCATCACATGCGGACTGATCTGATTGATCGAGTGAGTGAGGCATTCCGCGCCAAATATCCAGGCGTCGCTATCAAGTCATTTGGATCGTTTGCTACAAGTCTATACCTACCGACTGGAGATATGGACTTGGTGGCGATGAGTGCATCATACCAAAAGACGGGATATGCTACAATGGCTCAAAGTAGAAATCAGTTCAATGCTGCAGGAAAACTAATTACAATAGCGGGATTAGGTTATAGTCAGAATGGTATTTTTAGTGCAAAGGTTCCCATAATTAAATATACTGATCGCAAGACTGGCTTGCGCGTTGATCTGTCTTTCGAAAACGACACTGGAGTAAAGGCTGTAGCTACTCTGAATATCTGGCTGGACAGGTATCCGGCTCTCAGTAGAATTGTATATCTGATTAAACAGCTACTTGCTATGAGCGGTCTTAATGATGTGAGTCTTGGAGGTATTGGTGGTTTTTCCATTATATGTTTAGTAGCTTTCCGTCTTCACCAGCTTGACGATCGCTATGGTCCTGATTGGCTTCGTGACAATCTTGATTTTGTATTGATGGATTTTCTGGATTTCTACGGTAATCAATTTGATTATCGCTTTCATGGCCTCGATATGAGGGCAATGGATTACATTCTCAAGGTTTGTCGTGATGCTTCAATACCAGGATTATAATGCGTGTACTGACTTATTCACAAGTCCAATTTTCGAGGAAATAGAATCCCAAAAGCCGACCGACTGTTGGTGGTAGATCCGAACAAGGAAGATAATGATGTATCAGGTGGAACTGCAAAGATCAAAAACATCTTTGCTGCCTTTTCAAAAGCACATCGCCTTCTTGATGAACAGATGTCTATGGCTAGAAGTGTGCCAGATAACCGTAGAAAGCGGTCAAGCATTCTCAATTGTATTCTTGGGGGAGATTATAGTTCGTTCGATCTGCAAAGACTTCGTCTAGAACAGCTTTATGATAAAGAGAAAGGGTACGTCCGCAGATCGCAATAGACTTGGCGATCACAGCAATGACGAATAACGATAGTATTTTTAAAACCTCGAGTCTCGAACCGTTGGTTCCTGCTCCTACTCCTGTGCAAAATCCTATTCTTCCATCGTATGCATCTATTGGAGTCGATCGTGTTGCTAGGAATGACGAAAGAGTAGACAAAACCGATGTCGATCGCGGATCATATAAAGTTGGACAGGTCAATCAAGACGGTATTTCATTTACGAGAAAAGGGAAGCCTACCGACGTGCATGCAAGACCAAAGCGAGAAGATAATATCCCGCTCGACATTGATAGCATTCCTGAATCAAGTTTTTCGGCAAGCAAGTCGTCGCCAGTCTTGACGAAAACATCAACGGCAAATAAAAAGGATCTGAAGAAATCGAAATCCGAACCAAAGCAGATGAAAACTCGAAGTTTGACTCTCGAGAAACGACTTCGCAAAGCAAATCAGACGAAAAAGGTTCAAGAGCAGAGTAATAATAATCCAGCGATTGAACAAGCTCACACAGTAATCTCTAACAATAAACTTTTTACCGATAACGATCCGTTGAAACAGAATAAATCTTCAAAGGTTAATAAGAAGCAAAAGCCGTCGTCTGTTGCAAAGGCTCAAAAGAAGATACAAGGCAATAAACAACGTGCGCAAATATTCAAAGAGCGATTTCCAAACGCACAATGTCCACCACAAATGACCAAAGCGCTGTTTAAACAACAATGTAAAATCCATTCAGTGTAGTGAATTAGCAGAAAGATCAGCGTAACGGGAAGCTGGTCAAGTGGTACGAAAGTATGATGTATAAACTGATCTTGAACTAGTCTAAAGACTTGCAATACGAATTGTATATAATGCAGAGTGTGTCATGCTAAGGTTTGTTCTACTTGTATATAAGTCATTACGAAAAGAAGCAAAAATTCATATCATGGCGTTATGCGTTGCTACATTGTTGCATTCTAATTCTAAGAATTTCATATCATCTATTTAGGTTGAATGAGAGTAGTAGTAGTGGTAGTAATTGTCATGGTCGGTGCTGTAGAAGATATCGTCGTCGTGGTGATTATTTCCACGGCAGTAGAAGTCGTAAAAGTTGTCGTTCTCGTCGTAGTCTCCAAATCTCTACATCTGAACCAGCCTGGTTTGAGACAAGTAGTAGTGACTATCGTACTAGTCACGACGGTAGACACACTAGTCGTCGAAGGATCTAAACATCCCCACCATCCAGGAGTCTGACACGTCGACGTTCTGGTCGGTTGCATTTTCGAAGTTTTCGAAGTAAAAGTACTCGAAAAACCAGATTTTGTTGAAGATGAAGACGATGAGATGGACGAATGACTCTCGTAGAATTTCCAATTATAACAGTCCGTACAATCCTCCTCGATTCGACATTTTGGTGGTTCGTCGTATTTCTCGATGACGTCCTTGATTACGAAAGATATACTGTGCGTGCTAATACCGGGCCGCAAGCCAAGGTCAGTCACAGAGTCGTAAGTGCAGGTATTTCCTGTGTGACATTGAGATTGGAACGCGTAGCCGCCGATAGTACATGCGGATGAAGCGGCGTGACAAGTTCCCATGTAGACTGGATCAGCAGTGTGCCCAAAGTGGTGAATTGCCGAATTACGACGGTCTTGGTGTCGACCGATGTGATATCCTGGTGGAGTGGGTAGACCTAGACGGCTTGCAGCAAGAGCGTCGGGAAAGGCTTCGAATGTTATTGCAGGTACGCCGTAGGTCAGACCGAGAAGGGACGTCACTACGCCACCTAGTGAATGGCCCGTGAGCCAGATATCGGCATTAGGAAACTCTTCAGCTACGGTATGATATAGATCTCTAGCTGCGTGGTAATAGTGACTCTTTTGGCGTAGGGCTGTCGTCAAACAAGTATTGTTGCAAGTATATGTTGATGTTTGACAATCACATACTTGTTTCCAGAAATATTGACCTCCTTGTGCACAACAACAGCTTCCGAATAGATTATCGTTTTCCTTGTCGTGACTGGTCGTATCGGCTTTGTCAAATATAGATATCGATGTACCTTTGAGACCAATCACCACTGTTGAATTCTTCGTATCAGCAAAGATATGACCCCTTAACCCATCTTTTTCCCATCCAAAATCTTCGGTATAGTTGAATCCCCCCTTTACATCCTTCCAATCGCCGCCAGATGGTTCAAGAATATATGCATTGAGTGCCATGTTCGCAAAGCTCAACACCGTAGTTTTGTCAGTGACATTAGGGCTGGGAATCTCATCTGTTGTCCATGCCGACGCCGGTAATTCTGCCGTCTGTGCAGTCCGTGAATGTATTTCGAGAATACCATCAATAGTTTCCTTCCTTCTGTCCAACATTCTTTGGATATATATTTCTCTTGAAACCACGGCATATTTTGTTGTGGCCGATACATGATTCACTGCAAATCCTACTTCATGCTGTGACTTTAATTTCATATCATTCTTGCTGGCCCCATGTCTCCTTAACAAGCCCGGATATTTATGCGATCCAGCATGTATAATGTTCCGTAGGCTCTGCTTGATGTAAGACGGCGTGTTCCTTTGACTCTTCTGTAAAGGAAAAAAACTTACAAATTGAATTTGCCGGGGCTGTGTATCATCATTTGGAGATATCTCATTGTTTGAACCAGGTAAGACTGGTGGCAAAAGTACTTGCTGGTCCGGTATTTGCTGCCATTGTTGGGCTATATTATGTCTCGCAAATAAGAGGCAAACAGTAAATACAGACCGTAATAGCATCGCGAACTGAATATCATGACATCTCGGATTTTGCGGCAACTGTTAAAGACTCTTCATTGCGGAACAACAAGTACAGTTTGAGGGATCAAGACCTATATCATCTAAACAGAGGAGAGTTTATTCTAATGACGTTGACAGTCATCTGCATGTAGCGGTAGTAAGTCCGAGATTAAATCCGATCATCACATGCTTTCTCCGCACTCCATCACTTTACTCATCAATCAGATGGGCTGAGTTGTTTAGAGGGCAGCGACTCATCGACGCAGTCATGTAGTCACGCATTCATACACTGTACAGAAGATTCTAAGGTGAAACGGTCTGGCAAATGTCGTCGGACAAGGGATCTGCAATACGGTCTGTCGGTACAGAACATAATGCGAATAATATTATGATAGAGGATCATCTCCCAAGTCATGTAACTACCAGCGAGACCAAGAGGCCAATCTTGATGATGCCAGCTCCTTCGCAAACTCGAGAAGATCTCAGTCTATTTGATTCTTCAGTGGCAGAGACCGACGACGTTCGGCTGAATAAACCATTACCTGATCCTATTGGTTCGCTCGAACAACTACCCGTCGAGGTGAGAAAATGTACAGAGCGGTCAGTCCTCCCCAGTCGGTTTATAGTCGGATTGGCTCTTACCAAATATCCAGGTTTCTCAATTCGTTATCAACCAAATCATATTCCTTCCCCTTGGACGTCAATGCTGTCGCTGAGCTGTTCCAAGACTTCTACGTGCAGGTTGAGTCCCACATCGCAGCTCACATCGCAGCGTCCTTGGTAGGACTATCGAATGACTCATCTCCGATAACGCCAAAGTCTGCAAGCCTTGCCAAGAACGAGCCAAACGATCTGCAGCAGTTGCTAACACCCACAGAGCTACTCGATAAGCGGAGGAGTCGGAAACAACTGGAAATGCAAAGACTAGATCTGGAAGAAGCTGTGGAACGTATTGTGTGTGAAAAGATGTATGATAAGATTTACAGGCATAAAAGTACACACGATCAGGATAAAGATGCTAAACTGCGCTCAAAGACAGCTTCACTAGCATTGGTTGGTGTTTCACTAAAGGACTTGAACGTTAATATTCCAGCAGACGACAGCGAGACCTTGCGCAAACTACACGAGGAAATTCATCAAGGACTAGAACCGGCTCGAAAAAGTCTTCAACGAATGGATGAACCGAAGGAGCATTATCCTCTCGGGAAGCTCAAACATCTTATGGAAGCACATCGCAAGATAGTCGAAACTCTCGCACAAGTTTTTCCAACTTCTTCCTCGGCCGATGAGGTCTTACCGACGCTCATTTATACATTGATCACTTCTCCTCCGGAATTGCTAAACGTTGCAAGTAATTTACACTTTATACAACTCTTTCGAAACGCTGTCAAGGTCGACGGCGAAACAGCATATTGTTTAGTCAATCTCGAAGCTGCAATGACATTTTTGGAGACTGTTGATCTAGCAACATTGCAGGTCGATCCACCGCAAGTACCACCAAAACACTTGGATGAATCATCGGGAACTCATACAAGACAATCACCCAATCTTACTCAAACTCAAAATGAATCGAGACCAAGTTCAATGCACGGGAGGAGTCGATCTGCAATCAACGTCAGTCTTCCATTTAGTCCAGAGTCACCATCAAAAGTCGCTCGGTCGCTCGCTAATCATCAACGGCGCTTGTCAGTCCTCATACATTCTCAAGCAGATGTAGGCAAAGCTCAATTCATGGATCAGGCAATTGGTTCAATCAATACAACATTAGAAAGTAGTTTCAAATACCTTTTTGGTCGACTTCGTGAATCCGACGTTGAAAAACCTAAAACATTGGATGATGCCATGCGAATAGTCCATTCGCCTACCCATGAAGTCAAGCAAGATCGAGACCGAGCTCCAAGTCCTAGAAGTCCTTTAAAAAGCCAGATGACGCTCTCCATCATTGATCCTCTCGCACGGAACGATTCAGACCGAGACTTTGACGAAGAACGACTTCAAGACGCCATCGTGTCCAATGAGGCGGTTGGAAAGCTAAACGAGACGCCATCTCAGCATGAAGGTGCAAGTACTTCTGCTGGAGCAACGACAGCGGAGGCTGTAGGCAATTTTGTAAACTCTTTGAACCCTCTAACTCGATTTGGTGTTCCTAGTTTAGCAATGTTTGGTAGGACTGCATCTGGAAGTCAAACAGTCACGGAATCATCGCACAAACGAACATTATCCGACTTCAAGCCGTTCACTTCTTCTGAAAGGGATATGTCCCAGAATAAAATAGAACCGGCAATTGCAAAATTCGTTGCCATGAGTAGTGCTCAAGACTTGAGAATCTCTGAAGTCGAAGAGCTGTTGAAAGATTACCATCGATTAGCCAGACTTGTCGAAGAAACAAACTCGAGACACAACTGGTGACACAGTTGTACTATAAATGATTAGAAATGATACGATACCCTCTTGCCATTTACTAGATTTTACTTTGACATTCTCTCCCATTGACTGATTTATCAATTATTCGTGTAAATGATATGCTGATCTTAACGAAGTCGATTTTTGAAATTCGTGGTCCGTGCGCTGAAGAACTCACTCGGAGAAATCGATCGCATGTGTAGTTTGTAGATTCAATCTCAGTGAATTGCCAATTACACTGACATAATACCCTTTACAAGAAATTCCAGACATATTCTTCACTTGGTCGTTACATCTGAAACATCCTATCCTCTCAAAGCAAGTCGTTGTTACTATGGTCACGTTCTGTCCATCTCCTTGATGACTTTCATCACAACCGAGTCTGTAGCACACATATCACCACATTTCTACAATCTCAAATGGGCGGGTCGGCTAGATGAGCTTACCCTCCCCCAATCCGTTCGATCAGTCCACAGGTAGCTCGCCTGCGCCGACGACGACTAGACAGACAAGGACACCATCCTCAGTCTGGGGTCCGAGCACGTTGCCGTCAAAGAGAGGTCTAACACTTCTAACCACCCAAACAGCTTCGCAGACTAGATCCGGCGCATCTAGTCCATCGCGACAGGTTTTTCCACCCACAAACAACGTGTTTGGCTCCACATCATCCATTGCCAAACCTCCAAACAGTCGACACCCTTCAATATCCGGATCCTCTACCCATCCACTTCAAACCGTCAACCCTCTAGCAAATCAAACTCGACCCCGGAATTCGATATCTTCTGTCAATACTAATTCGCTTGTATCTCAATTGGGGGGTACTTCGGCCGAGCGAGCAACAGTAGAAAGATCAAGCTCGGTCACTGGAGTGGGGTCTCTGAACTCTGCCAGGCTAGGTTGGCAGTCGCAAAATACAAACACGTATACTGCCAGTTCTCCTACCTCTGCTGGGCCTCTCAGTGCTGGCTCAGGCTCTAGTGGACAGCTTACCAGTTTGGTAATCACACAATTGAATATCTTATTGAGTACAATCAAAGAAGACAAGGATAAACCAAAGTGGGACGTACAAGCGGATAAAATTTGGAAGGTAAATTTTGACGTCTGTCATGCTTTGATCTTATCTAACATGCTATTTGATAGCTCGTCGATGCAAACGGAATGGAAGTCTTTACACAGTATTTCAGAAGATTGCTACAAAGCAATGCATCACACATTTTCCTCGGAACCTCCCGACCCAATGATGGAGCTGGCGGAACTTACCAACTTCTCGTTATTGAGATGCAAAAGTTGTCGACTATGCTAGATCAAGCATCCAAAATTGCAGAATCGCTTGATACATCTGAAGGAGAAGTGTTCAAGGACTTTGACCTTGTCCGATTCCTCGATCACTTTGATCTGAACCCAGTCATTCAAATGTCGCTTCTCCTGGCTTGTCAATACGTGATGAAGCAAGATCTGAAGCTCAAAGGTACGTTTGCAATCATATCCTCTAGTAGAAACCGCTGCTAATCCTTAATATCAGCGGAAACGATAATCGCCGCCGAATTTGACAACTTTATCGCCTCTCTTGCCGTCCCATCAAATGAACACGAAAATATACCGCCCGCCATAATTGCAACATTGATCGATCGTCTAGCACATAATCTGCCACGAAATTGGACCGAAGACAAAAAGGCTTCTTTACAGTATGCTATAAGAATAAGGTATAATAAACTTAGTCTCAGTCCACCGTATGCTATCGGAGCATCCTTGTACTTGACAGACCTATGCTCGACACCAAACGCACTAATTCGGCAAATACAACAATCCGGTGCACGAGCAGTTCAGACAGCCGATTCATGTCGGGATTTGCTGAACAAAAGCGATGTGCAAGCCTTGACGTTTCATACAGTTGCAGATGCAATGCTTTACATGGTCATCGCAGATGGCACTGAGAGTTATAATTTGTCTCGTTTTGTGACTGCAGTACGAAAACACAAACAAGGTTCCAGGATCGACTGGCAGGATGTTATTGGCGCTTTTGATCGACCTGATCTTCGCGTCACAAAATCACAATTTCTCGCAATATACAACTCTCTGTTACCTGTAGCCAAGGAAGTAGAATCTTTTGATATACAAACTTTGTGGTCGGGAACATGGAATCACCTCGATACTCAATTATCATTCGTTGTGGCCTTTTTATCAACATCGGCTGATGAATTAGATGTAACGCAAACTCCACGACTCAGAACATGCTTTGAGGTTGCCGAGTTCAAAGATGCAACTCCAGAAGTCCAAGAACATGCCGCAAAAGCTGTTCATCATCCTCTTGTGTCGTATGGCGCTACACAGGCTCTGTTCTCAATCATATTTAGCTCGCAAGAAGCATACAGCGCTGCAAAGAGCCTAGGTATTCCTGAAGCAGTCATAAACGCGAATACGGATATATTCGTATGTGCAGCTTCAGCCATAGAAAAGCCTTGGACTCCGTTGCAGGAACAAGCTCTAAAGCAGCTTTTTGCACCGTTTTTCATCAAAACTCTGCCTAATTACAGGTTCGTTATGTATGCACTATGGATTCATGATCGAACGTGGCTTGCCGCGCGATTCATTGAACAGCATGCATCCGACTTCCGCTTTCTAACGCTTGTATTGGAACATGCAAAGGAACATGATTGGATCTCGACACTGATCTCGGTGAGGAACGACTTTGGTCTTGACTTTACAGCTTTGGCACACAGTCAAGCTCTTGTAGACATGGAAAAGTGGGCGCATGATCATACTGTTACAAGTGACGTTCCAGCTGTAGAACTATCTCGTGCCATTATGACATTCCTACGTGGTAAAATTGAAGATGAGCTGCAAGTACAGCGAGCAAACGGATCACTTCCCAAGACAATGGCTTTAAAAGTCAAGACTGTGTATGCTCTGCTTGATGTCATCCAAGGGACGGTTACAGAACAAGAAGAAGGGGCAGTTCAACGTCAGTGTATCCAGGCTTATCCACGATTGATCAATTACGGTTACAAATTCGATCATATCATTGATGCCAACGGTGAAAATGGGAATGCGCTGTCAGTGGAGGCTGATGCACGTATGCAAGCGAAATACAAGGACATGTATAGCGGCGATGCGGATGCACGAGAAATGATAAAGTCTTTGAGAAGTTTGAGAGACTCGGAGGACTCTTCCGAGCAGGAGTTGTTCGCATGTATGATTCATGGCTTGTTTGATGAATACAATTGCTTTGGAGAGTATCCACTCGAAGCACTTGCTACAACAGCTGTTTTATTTGGCAGCATTATCAATTATGGCATACTTCATTCGCGTATTACTTTATCGGTAGCATTATTGATGGTCGTAGAAGCCGTCGCTGGTTTTGCTCCAGAAGATTCGATGTACCGTTTCGGTCTTCAGGCTCTGATTCATTTTACGAACCGTTTAGAAGAGTGGCCGCAGCTTTGTGAAAGGCTTTGCCGGATTCCTGGCTTAAGAGGTACACAGGTGTACGCTAAAGCAGAGGAGATAGTCAAAGCACAAGCAGCCGCGGCGATTGATGAATCTGGTCGCGATCCTACGAACGGCAACAACGATGCTATCGACGCCGATCTGTCATACCCGGCCTTTACAAGTCTCACTGTCGAACGTGTATTGCGACCAGGCTTCTACGAGGATCCTGATGAAGAGACTTCTGACAAAGTGACTTTTGTGCTTAACAATGTTTCGAAGCGAAATATCGAAGAAAAGTCCAAAGAGCTGAAAGGTCATCTCGACGAGAAGTTCCACCAATGGTTTGCAAACCACCTGGTCGACAGCTTGGCGAAATCCCAGCCAAATTATCAGGCGTTGTATGTACAAATGCTTAGCCTTCTAGATCGTCAAATTCTATGGCATGAAGTGCTCCGAGAAACCTATGCCAGTATTGCAAAGATTATCAATGCAGAAAGCACATTGACAAGTGCGTCTGAGCGAAGTAATCTGAAAAATCTTGCAGTGTGGTTGGGTTTGTTGACTCTTGCACGTAATAAACCGATTCTACATCGTCAACTATCACTCAAGGACCTTTTGATTGAAGCCTATCAACTTCAAAGGTTGCCAATCGCTTTGCCATTCACGTGTAAGACGTTGGCACAAGCATCGCAATCTACAATCTTCAAACTTCCCAATCCATGGACAATGGAGATATTGTGCTTGATGATGGAACTGTACCATTTTGCAGAACTCAAACTGAATCTCAAATTCGAGATTGAAGTGTTATGCAAAGAGTTAGATGTCGATCCCAAAACTCTGCAACCACTGGGTCTTATTCGTGCTTTGCCCGCTCCTGGTGACGAACAAGATGTCCAAGGTTTTGCCAACGAATCAATTGATGGGTATGGCGAGATACTAGGTCTGCCATCTCGAGCTAACGAGAGGTTGTCTACCCAAGAAATCATGGATTCTCTCCCAGAACTTGCTAATGAACTCACATTTCCACCAAATCCAAGCACTATCGATCCTGCTCAGATGCAAAGCATGTTCCTTACTGCAACACAACGAGCAATTCAAGAAATAATAACTCCTGTTGTGGAGAGATCAGTCACTATAGCTGCCATCAGTTCTTCGCACATGGTTGAAAAGGATTTTGCAACTGAACTCGACGGTGAAAAGATGCAACAAGCAGCCCATAATGTCGTAAAAGCTCTTTCGGGCAGTCTGGCTCTCGTTACTTGCAAGGAGCCTCTGCGAATGAGCATTATGAACAACGTCCGCGTGCTTGCTGCACAGAACTTGCCAAATCAACAACTAGCCGAGGGTACAATTGTCATGTTCTTGAATGAAAATCTAGACAATATTTGTAAGATTGTAGAGAATTCGGCAGAACGCCATTCGATTGCAGAAGTCGATTCACAACTAGATCATGCAATTGAAGCACGTCAACGACATCGACAAGCTAGACCACATGAACCGTATAATGATCCACCAGTCAGTAGATGGGCCTTTTTCGTTCCTGAACCTTACCGACAAGATCAAGGAGGCCTCAATGAACAACAAATGGCAATATACGATAACTTTGGCCGTCAAGCCCGTCCATTACAAATGCCCATGGGTCATGCAAGTATTGGATCTCAAGATACGAGTCGTCAATTGACCGATTTGATGCCTGATGGTTTTCTACCACAAATGCCGACACCTGCCGAGACACCTGCTCTACCACGTCAGACTTTGCAACAACCGCCAAATCGAAACTTGCCTCCTCAAGCTGTGTCTCTTCAATCACAAGCGTTGCGTTCACAGGTCAATGGCTATTCTGACTCGATGGACGTTGCTGAAAGAATGTCTGCTATGATTGAGGATCTACAGAATGCAGCTCGTGAAGCGTCTGAAGAACATATCAGGGATCTCGTGGCTGGTTCTCCAAGTAGGGAGATTTATGATCAACTTATCCATCTCATAGATTCATCTTCACAAAAGGATAGCCTAGCCCTTGCTGCTGGTCAACGAGTCACAATGCTAGTATTCACTGAAGCAAGAAGTCGTCTCGAGGTTGAATTATTTGTCCAATTTCTTAGCCAAATTTGTGCAATTTCTACAAGTACAGCTCGACAATTGATCATCTATCTATCATCTGCCGACGACGACAGATTTTATGACGCCACTGTCGCAGTATGCCTCGTACGAGCTATGCTACTCGATCTACACCATATTGATGTTCAAATCGCAAAAGCCGCCTCTGCACGACGACCTATTGTCATTGATTTTTTCAGTGCTTTGATTGATGAGTTTTTATTGACAGATCAACCTACCCCACTTCGAGCAGACTTTGTATTGTCTGTTGCAGCATTTAGTGAATGGAACGCGACAGAACATGATAACGAAAAAGTGCGTCAAGTCTTGCAAAAGCTAGATCTACAACAGGATTCTCATATCACTGATGCTTCGGCGAATGAGAAACATGATCAACTCGAGTATGTATTCGAAGAATGGATAGCTATGCAAAGATCAGATGTGACGAGCACACTCATCGCTGCATTTATCAAACAGCTAGAGTCCCGTAAGATTATTACAGGTCGCAATGATTTTGCTATTTTGGTCAGAATTGCTTGTGATAACTCGGTCGAGGCTTATGATCGTGAAGCAGTAGTATCCGGAAGTTTGGATCACGCTTATATTACCGTAGATGCCTTTGCAAAATTGATCGTATCATTTGTGGTTCATTCAAAAGATATCGATAACGATGATGAGGAAAACTCGACAGATCAACGGGCTACTTTGCTGGAAGAATTACTCTGCTTCATTGTGCTGGTATTGAATCATCACTATGTGACTAGAAAAGAAAGATTTAGTGCAAAGATTTACTTTCGTCTGATTTCGACCATGTTTGTCGAATTCAATCTTGTAAAGACTCTTCTTGGAGAAAGCTTTCGACGAATTCCACACGTCTTTACCGAGGCATTATTGACGCTTCAACCACAATTGTTTCCTGGATTCGCCTTTCAATGGATCTCATTGTTTGGACATCGAATCTTTGCCTCGTGGTTGTTGTCATCTTCAACAACAACAATAGAATCTGGAATTGTCCGAGAGAATTGGCATTGCCTTACGAGATTGTTATGTACAGCCTTGAGTCATCTAGATGAACTCAAGATTATTATTGACAAGTCTTTGGCTGTGCAGGATATGTACAGGGCTATTTTGCGTATGTTGTGTATCATTCAACACGATCATGCAAAGTATCTCGCAGAAAATCATCTCTTCCTCAACAGTGCTATTCCTGATACTATGATTCAACTTTACAATATTGTCAATTGCTCTAATCCTTCAATCATACAAGATCTTCCAGATCCATTCACTCCAGGATTGAAAATAAATAGACTTGATGGTGTGAGTCAAAGTCCATCGATCAATGCAGATTGTGACGAATTATTGTCAAAAGCCGTCATCAAACCTACTTTGGATCGTTCTTTATCACAGAATGACTCTGATCCATCCGATATGACAGATCTATTATCTGTACTCACTAAAGCTCCATCAGTTTCTGATATTTGCAACTCTCTATCGTTTCGCCGTGCACTTCTCTGTAACTCAATCATGATCTATATCGGTAACACAGCAACATTGGCCAGTTCGACATTTTCTGCAGCATCACCTGCATCACGAATTCTGGAACGACTATTAACTGATGCTAGTCCATCTATGCGATATGTTTTGATTTCTAGCATGGTCAATCAAATCAGATATCCATGTTCTCACACTCATTACTTTTCTACTGCCATTTTACATTTCTTTACGGTATTAGAGGAAGATGTTCAACAACAACTGGCAAGAGTCTTGGTGGAGAGATTATTAGTAGCTAGACCGCATCCATGGGGTTTGATTGTGACGGTCTTGGAATTGATAAAGAATACTTCGAGATATAATATCTTTGAACAGAGATGGATGAAGGCAGCACCGGAGATTGAAAGAATGTTGACAGGAATTGCACAAACGCAAGGTATGTTGGGAGGTAACAATAATAATAACAATAATACTTCACCACATCTTTCATAGATTGGAAGAGACAAAAAGAGAGAAGGAAGAAAGTGATTAGATTAGATAACAAGTGAGGTGGTGAATGATGATTTTTTAATGTTATTGTATGTACAAAAAGAAAAGAATGAAACAAGATATGATGATCATTCTAGTATGATTGTTTTTTCTTAATTGAATTTGAACCCCTATCTACTTTTTGATTCATCACCATCGTCGTCTTTATTATTATTATTGATTGTAGTAGTGGTGCAAGTAGAAGTAGAAGTGGAAGTGACGGGCGGTCTACCACTTAATGTATCGACTACACTCATCAAACCAGCCCAAAACTCCTCTTTGGGTCTTCTGCATGTCCAATTCGTTTCTTCCTCTTCGATTCGCTTCATTGATCCGAACGTGACTTTTGCGCCTCTGATGCCGATTACAGAAGCCGACAAGTCATTGTTACAAATCCATTCTCTTCGTCTTTCGTCCTCACTTTTATTCTCCTCTTTTCCTGCATTCTCTGCTTCTTTTCCGTCTTTCTGTTCATCTTTTCCGTCTTTCTGTTCATCTTTCTGTTCGTCGTCTGTGGTACTAAAATCGTCGAGAAGAAAATGCTCCAAATGCTGCACACTCCTCACTCCAAACCTCACCGCTCTCACTCTGTCCATCGGCGACGGTATGCCGCCTTGCTGAACGTGTCCCGGCACCGCGAACCGCGCGTCGAACCTCCCCCCTGATTCTTCACGTATAATGTCCGTGACAATCTCGGTCGTGTACGTCTTACTCGCCTTTTCGTTCCTCAGGATGATCTTCCCGCTGCGGTTCTGCCCTCTGTCTTTTGCAAACTGGTCTTTGAGGTGCTGAATGTCGCTGGCGAGCATTTGTAGGTTAATCCCTTGTTCGGGGGTGTACACTGCCGTAGCGCCGATGGATAGGCCTGCTAATGTGGCGATGTACCCCGATGCGCCGCCTTGGGTTTCGACGACGAATACGCGCCGACGAGACGCTGCGGCGGATTGTTTGATGGCGTCGCAGTAGTCGATCAGCGCGTTAAGACACGTGTCTGACCCGATCGAGTATTCCGTTCCAGGAACGTTGTTGGATACGGTAGCTGGTAAGACGACCATGGGGATTTGAAACGCCGGATAGCTTGTTCGAGCTTTGCGGAGTTCAGATACGGCGGTGAAGGCTTCGAACCCGCCGATTACGAATAGAGCGTCGATGGAGTATTTCTCAAAACACATTGCTGCAGTGGGAAGGTCGGCAGAGGGTAAGCCGCGGTTGGTACCGATTTCACTGCCACCTTTTGATGCCCAGGATTCGGCGTCTAACCAGGTAATTTCCCGCACGGAGCCGAGTGGTTTGTCGGCGTGATGTCGACATAGTCCTGGAAAGCCATTGTGTAGAGCTATAGGAGTATGGCCCCGTACGAGACAGTAGGCAACCACAGCTCTTGTTGCTGCATTCATACCTCCAGCCGGTGCTCCGACATGTATTATAGCAATACGTTTACGCTACATATCATCATCAGTAAGAAAACATCAGATACTATGACGAATGATAATATACCTTTTCTGGAGGAAGTTTAGTCTCTTCTTTATCAGTCGTTGTTGTGATTCTATATGCTGCATAATATTCTGCAAATTCAGCATCTCGCATTCTCATGGCTGTGTCAAAGTCTTTTTTAGAAATGGCCTCTGCAACTTCGTGTGTAAGTCTAACAGCTTCCAATAAAGGCTTTCGTACAATTTTATTCTCATCAATACATATCACAGGACTGGGAGTATCTGGTTCTGCATCTAATATAGCCTTTACAGCTTCGACACCTTGTAAAGTAGCCAACATTCGATCATACGCACAAGCAGTACCTCCTCTTTGTACGTGACCCAAAGTCGTCACTCTAGTGTCTAAACCAAGTTTATTCGATAATAAATCCTTTACCATATCTGGAGAAATATGTTTCAATTCTCGATCATGTGCACCTTCAGCCACAATTACAATCGTCTTTCTCTTTCCCAATTCTCTATGTCGCGTTACAATATCACACATTTCCTGTTCCCAATTTTCTCTCGGAGGATGCTCGGGGATGAATATAAAATCTGCACCACAGCTAACACCAGCCATCAAAGCGAGCCAACCACAATGTCTTCCCATGACCTCTATAACAAAAGCCCTTTGATGACTCAAAGCCGTAGCATCAATAAAGTCCACAGCCTGACATATTCTCTGTAAAGATGAATAACAACCAATAGTTGCGTCTGTAGAACTCATATCATTATCGATACTTCCCACCAAACCAACGATATTCAGACTCTTATATCTGTCTTTCTCCTCTTTTGTCACTTTTCCCATCGTTTCTAATTCCGCTACTAATCCCGCCCATTCTCCTCTAAATCTATCCGCTCCTGTCAAACTGCCGTCTCCTCCACATATTATAATTCCTTCTATTCCATTACGAATCAAATTTTCTGCCGCTTTTAACCTACCCTCGCGTTCGAAGAAAGCTTTACATCTTGCTGTACCGATAAGTGTTCCTCCTTCACTGAGCCAGCCGCGAACATCTTCCCAGGACATTTCTCGAATTTTGTCTCCGCCTTGAACTAGTCCTTCGTATCCCTCGTAGATCGCAAAGGGTATGCAGCCTGACGCGATGGATTGTCGAACTACTGCTCGAACGGCGCCGGACATACCGGGAGAATCACCGCCAGAAGTCATAATGGCGATTCTTTTTCCGGGAGGTGGTGTGGGAGGGTGAAGAGGTGGGGGTAGTTGAGCCATGAGGAATGATATATTCGTATCTTAATCTAAGAGAAAGTTGATAAAAGGCTTTCCTTTATCCAGTGTTTTATAGAAGTTTTATGATACGTTGGAGGATTGTGATAATTATGTCATAAGTGGTAGAGGTAAAGTGGATATTTAGAAGCGAAAATTATTGTAATTATGATGAATTTGTTGTATTGCTGGCTGATGAGCTGGCGGAACCGGTACGCATAACAGAAGCAAATGAAGGATATTATAATTGTTACACAAGAGTGACTACATACACAAAAATCCTACAAATCATTAACGAAGCATCTACACTGATATTGAATACCTTTTTCTACCCCACATTTTACTGCTTTCTATAACAACCACGTCATACTACAGGTCTTTATCCTTCTCTTCCGCTTATAGCTTCGTTTGTTGTATCATCATCTCCGTTCTGACCTTGTTCTCGTCTCAGTCTGTCTCTGACATTCATCAATGCTTTTCCAAGCAAATTCTCTCCCCATTTGTCTTTGTTAGCCTCTGCTCCTTTCGCACTAAATCCAATACCCCACACTCTATCAAATCTCGAAGCCTTTTGTATTCAAGAGTCAACTTTAACATTCTCCTCAATAATGTGTGGCATAACTTACCTCTACAAGCAACGCATCTCCCGTATCCAAGAGTTTCTTCAATAATCCCTCTCCATCACCTTTGTACCTCTGTGTGAATTTGTGATAATTCCCTTCCTCCACGATTTTCATTTTGTCTTCACCATGATCCAATTAGTATTCCTCTCATCACGTTTCGAGAGTCTCTACTCACGCTCATCCCAAATACGACCATCAAAGTTTCTCACTTTCCTCCCCAGACTTTTATGTTTTTTAGGATCTGTCGTTTTCGACATTTCAACCACAGATTCCTGATCGTCAAACGTTTTGGCTTTTTGGATCATCATCCACATTTCTGTCGTGGCGTAGGTTTGTCCATCGACGGTAAAGGGAGATGGGTACCATTGACATAAGAAGCCATAGGGATCTTCTTCTTTTTGCCAGAAATATATTGTTGAATTACTCATTTTGAAATTGAAACAGACGTAGAACTAAAGGGCAATGTATCACGCGATGGTATGAAAGATGTTAACAAAAGATCTGTCGCGTTGATCATATGGGTTTGTGCGGTTCTATATATGGTATACAGAAAAAGTGTGACTCATCGAACCTCGGTTCGGTTTTATGTGATTCATTCTGTTGTGACTAACAATTACTTGCATGACCAGAAACGGTATTTAATGCCCCGTCTTGGCACTGTTTTGTTTATTCTAATCCCAGTAGTCTATGATAATTACATAGCTAGTGAGTGATGCATGTTTATTCATAAAAGAAAGTAGACTAAATAATACAGTATACATATAGAAAATCTTCCTATTCCAAATCAATAATCTATGAAATTCGCTCATGCTTGTAAAGGTTGCAAATAATTACTCGGCACGAGACCAGCTCTACCACTATCTGCCAACTCTGCTTCCCACCAACCGTCATCTTGATATCTCAAAATGGCCAACTTGTCTCCCTTGCCAAAACTTAATTCTTCTGGTATCACAGCCTGGTATGTATACTTGGCCCTTGCTATATAATCCATTAATAAACGAGTTCAATGTTGTGATGATCAATTAGAACTTACAATAGTGTAATATTGGTCGGCCACTCTTTGTTCTCATTACTCCTGATTGACCACTCATACTACCGCTTCCCCTTGGACGTAAAGCGGCTTGTGGGGTAATTGCTGAATATGGCCCATCGCCATAGAACTGACTTGTAGGACGAGCGACGGGATATGATCCTTGGGGCAAGGGAGCCAATTGTAAACTCATATCTTCATCAATAACATTTGGACTTCCGTTGTTAGAATTGTAAGCAGGTGCTGGACTGCGAGATCGGAGTTGACCCTGTTGTGAACCTGGGTACGGATGTTTTCCAGGGCTCCCCATGGTTTGTTGTTGTGCATATTGATTATGACCATGACCATGTCCATTGACATACGGATTTGGCGATGTAGCGCGAGGCATCGGGTTGCCTCCACCATAATTCATGTATGGTCGAGGACTAGCAGACCTTAAGGGATTCGGTGAAGCGGCACGAGGTGGTGCATCATGAGGTCGTCCATTTCTACTATTTGGTCTTTGTCCCATCGATGAGTGTGGACGATTTGGACTTTGTTGCATCTCTCCATGACGATTGGGTGAATTAAAAACGTCGTCTCTTCTACCTATATAGTTGGCGGTTGTTTGCTGCATCTGTTTACTTGTAAATGCTGGTTCCGGCGCTCCCAACCTGCTCTGAGGACTTGCGTCATATGATGGTGGGGGTGTTCGACCATGTTGCAGACGCATCTCTTGTCCTACAAACGGTCTAGGAGTTGTATCACCAGGACCAGGAGATACAGGAGGGACTGGAGTCGTCAGACCATGGTACCTGTCGGCAGAAACGCGTAGTGATGTATGCTTAGTCACCCCTTTGAGCTCTGCAAGTGCTTGAGCAATAGGATCGGCATCATGACTTTGATTGCGCAGTGGTAAATTATTGTTTCTACCTTCAGGCGATGCAACATCAAAGACATTATTACCAACATTCAGTTGAAAATTGGCTCTCGGGTCGACGGGCTCCAAGTCAGCCTCAGAGTCCATCTCCATAGAACCCTGAAAGTTGGCATTTCTTGATTGTCGGCTTGCTGATTTTGTGGGACTTGAAGCATTACTCATGCTTGACCAGCCGTTACGAGTGGTTGTCGGAGATGTAATCGTCTGCTCTTTTTCATGCTTGCTCTTCCGTCTGAAAGGACTATGATTTTGGAAAAAACCGCTTTTGCGTTTTTGGACTTGTTTGTCATCAAGGTTTGAGAATTGTTTCACCGGGGATTGGTGTCCACTGGCAACTTCATAGCTTGATATTGATGTGGGATTAGAATATTCACTTCTGGCATCTCGGCTTTCAGGCCTTGTCGGGCTCGGGATAGAGCTTCTGTCTGAAGGGGGTCCGATCCGACAGAATTGTGTCATGCCATCCATAGGGAAATTATTGTGCGGTATCTCGGGTATCTCATCCGGACTAGTAAGTACAGATCGGGTAGAGTTCTGACTAACTCTCAGTTGGTCAGGAATCTGCATAGGCTCATTACTTGGTTCTCGTGAAGATGGTGCTGTGGGGTTTGATTTTGGTTGTGGAGAAGATGTACGGAAAGCAGGATTGACAGCACGTCTGAATTGGGCGACAGAATATGCAGACTCCTCTGCAGTACTGACAACATTATCTGTGATATCGCCACGGCAGAAGTTGATAAATTTAGGTGCATCGGGAATTTCCTGGCCGGTATTATGATTTTTGATGAACGAAACGATGTCCTTCTCGACGTCACATTCTTCAAGACATAATCGTATCTTTTCACATGACTGTTTGCATTGAATTAGTTTATGTCTCTTTTATTGTGCTTGTTTCGTCAATTGACTTACAGCATCATCACTGACGCAGACTGTAGACGCTATGTTTGCAAAGCTCCAGAGGCTACTCTTCATAAAGTCGATGCGTTCTTCCTCCAAATCTTGAAATTTCTGCAAAAAGTGTCAGTCGCAAAGAGCGAATTTATTGACTGAATGAATGAATTACATCACAAGCGAGTTTCCATTCTCTATTCCACCTTGTTGTAGTTTCCTCCAATATCTTGACTACAGCCTCATACTCATTACTGGTCGAAGACATTTGGATTTGAGTCTTTTCTAGTTTTGCTTTGTTCTTCTTCTCTTCTTGACCCATCACCATATGACCTTGAGCGAGGTAACCCTTGATTTTGAGACAATCAGACTCATATTTATCCCGTGCTTTGTTTACGGTCGCCGTTTGTTGCATTTTTGTTTTTAGCAACTTTTCGATGCCGGACTGTACGATCTTTCGTCTTTCTTTTATACCGCCAGAAAAGGCTGAAAGTGGTTCTTCTAATTCTCCTTTCATCTGTACGGCAACTTGCTGGTGTGCTTTCCCCATAACCTCCACTTCACCTCTGACGACATCCAGACTGGCTCGGAGTGTGCCAGCTTCGGAAGATCCCAAGGGTTTCCTGGCAAGGTTCAAGAGTTTCCTGGCATATTCATCTTCAATTTGTGCACGAGCTGTGTAGAATGCTTTGAGCTCATCTCCACTAACTTTCGCATCTTGCATTCGTTCTAACAGAGGAGATACCCCGGCATCATCTTTGCCCCAGAAGTTGTTTGCAAAAGATAATGCCACCGAGGGTCCTTCTGGTGTTACTGACCCAGGCATAGCGAGTGTATTCTCAGGCGATAGTGTAGCGACGGTCTATATCCTTGGACGGTACGTTTGTTAGATCTGCTCGATCTTGTCCTTGCCTTCTACGACTTTGGTCATCTAGTTGTAATAGCGAATGCTTCTCGATATGTCGAATCCTAGCACCGTTAGATGAAGCGAAAAAAAGGTTTCACAAAAATGCAATACAAGTCAACAAATCTACACAAGGATTTGGTCGCACGGGGCAACAAACGCTAAACCTATTACGTTTACAAGGTACAAACTTGACACGGAATATATTTCGCGTTGTCGCGTTGTATAGCTTTGAGACCAAAGGAATCTCTTGTATCATGATTATGTTTAATTCACCGCAGAATAAGTCAGGAGGCATTAGATATATAGATATTGGTTACATACATGCATAACTTAACGCGTTCAAATAATGTATGGAAAACATGCGAAGGAATGACCAAATAAATGAAAGCTGTTTTTTAGACCCAAAAGGGAGTAAATTGTGGGGTAGACGTGATTTGGCGGCGTTGATCTACGGCCAGCCTCTCCACGCTATTTTACCAGTACTCTGCTGTCTCCCACCAAATTTCCTCTCTCACTTTTCCTCACCAAAAACCTCCATACAAATTTTGCCCGCAAAGCGAATCACAGCAAACATCCTCATAGTGAGTATTCCCTCCACATATTTTTGTCCTATGCGACATTTACCACATCATACATCACAACACACGTTTATATATAACTTTTTTGTTCATTATAACGCGTCTATTCAAGCTCGTCCTCGCTTGCGACTTGTCTTGTTTTGATTTTTGATTTCATGGACAATTACACGATTCGAAATCATGCGCATAGCTTTAGATGCATAATCTTGACGTTTCGCATCGCGACTAACGGCATGTCCATCTAGACCATTAAATCTTCAAAGTCGTCAACATCTTAGTTTGTAAGTTGTCACAAGAATCAATTAGACTGTCGCGCATCAAGCGCAACGGATGTACTATGTATTGACAAGCTTCTCTAGCTTGCACTCAATATGCCAAAAGCACCTGCATCTCGTGCAGTGAAGAATAGTCGTGCTGCTGGAGGTAAGAAGAAAAAAGGTATGATTCAATTTGTTAATCTTTGTATTGATCACCACTAACCTCAGGCTAGACCCCAATGCACCCAAGCGCGGTTTGTCGGCATACATGTTCTTCGCAAATGAAACCCGCGATAAAGTGCGCTCGGACCAGCCTAACCTGAAATTTGGTAAGTCTATCATGAGTTATTCGTCCCCTTATTATTGCTGATTACCACTCAAGGTGAGATCGGCAAGGTCTTGGGTGAGAAATGGAAGGAGCTTAGTACCGCTCAGAAAGTACCTTTTGAGAAAAAGGCTGCTGCTGACAAGAAACGCTATGAAGACGAGAAGGCAGCTTATCTCACTGTAAGTCTCAGATTCGGCATCGCTTGATTTCAGTCGTTAACCATATCCAGGGTGGTGATAAAGGCGGAGATGATGATGAGGACGAGGAGTAGACATACTCGCTTCTAAGCTTTTCGCAGTGGGGTCCGATTGCGGGATTTTGTGCTTTGTTATCTTATATGTTTTTATTGAATCTATAGCTGTCAAGTATCTTTTGTCTTATTGATCCCTCCATGATTGATTAGTTCAGGGGTTGTGTGTAAATCAAGCTGCACTTGGTTGATCATCAGTATTACGTTGATCTTCATCCTCGTCCACAAATCTTTTCGTGTCGAGATTTCATTAATTAGAGCGAAAAAATCGACCTGTATTAGGGTTGTTTGAATTTTATTATGCATAGTAGTATATTTGAAGATTTATTCTCGTTGTAAAACTACTGTGAGTCCCATGAATGCCAACATTGCTGTCTTTAACCATGGATATTCACTGAGTAATATCGTCACGTATCCTACATACGGTATATAACCTTTAACACTTCCAACCACATCTGAATCTCTGTTTAGATAACTCTGTCCAGGAGCATAGAGCTCTGTATCATCAGCTGCGTTATTATCTCCTTTAGTAAGCAGTTGCAGTGGCGCAGGACTAAATATGCCATGTCAATATTCGCAAATTCAATAGCTATGCTGTAGTTGATATGTGAATTCACTCACCCTCCACCAAATTTTCTTATTACTCTATGTACGATCGGTATATCCTTTCCCTTGACATTGTACACTACAATCTCGCCAACCTGTGTATTCATTCCGCGATTCCATAAAAACAGCAAGTCGCCTCTTTGAAACGCGGGCTCCATCGAGCCTGATAGAACGACAACGATTGGTGATGCCGAATTAGTGATTACACCAAGACCTTTCCATAACATGAACGCTGTTGATAATACCAAAGCAAAATTCAGCACCTGAGCTACCAATTGTCGGGGCTTCATGCTTGAGAGAGCTGACAACATGTTTGCGAAGGTATGTCTAGCTTACAGGGATTTGGTATTCTGATTCTGACCAGTCAATTAAGGCAGAGTAAAGCTTTGTGGTTCTTACTTGACATCTGTTTTCTTGGCAAAATAAGCTCGGCCTTGATATCACTCATAATCTATAATTAGACCCAGGGCTGCGAGCACGTGCAGACTCTTCAACGTATGAAGTCTTTCAAGTATAGCAATGGAATGTCAAATCTCTGTCCATCATTGGTGCTGCTATCCAAGGCGAACAATTTCTCCAAAATGGTCAAGTGTTCGAAACCAATCAAGCAGACCCTTATCGGCGATCCGGTAGCACAGCCGCGAAAACATACTTTGTACAAAAGTCTCGTGCCGTTGGGTGCCAAACTTTGACAGTTCGTCATCGGAAAAAATGTGGCATTATCCGTGTTCGATATTATTATATTCTTGATCCACATTAAACTTGGTCAGGGTTCGACAAGGTATATCGATCTGCGCACAGATTCTGTCCTTATCAAGAGTTCACTCGCAAGGGCACTTTTATACCACCATCTACATAGATGTATGATCGACTAAAGTCATAAGTTGACTTGTTTTACAACGGCTTTATGTTTGTTGACCCCAAAAAATTCTTCACCACATTTTAAATGTTTCAGTATACCATCTTCCTATCATAGCTAGTCTGTTTCGAAAGGTGTTTACTGGCTGTATCAATGTCGCTACTCCACCATGGCGATGGCAATATTGCTGCACGGCAGACTAGCTCATCGGACAATTCGGGTACGATTACTACGGGCGATTCACATGCAGATGCCTTTTTGTCCCTTGTGTCAAAAGGATTTACAACTTCTGTAGGTCTTCTTCACTCCACCATAACGAGGTCCATTACTAATCCATCACGATGTGTAGAGTCGAGTGACACTCATTTCCTCGGCAGGCTATTCGCTCGGCACGACTGTACTGATAGTAATACTCTTCTGCCTTATTCGCCCTCTCAACAATGTAGTATATGCACCGAGAGCGAAATATGCAGATTCTAAACACGTTCCACCAAGGATTGGCAAGAAACCTTTGGCATGGTTGCCCGCCGTACTAAACACGAGGGAAGAGACCATGGTAGAATCAATGGGATTAGACGCCACGATATTTTTACGATTCATTCGAATGTGTCGCATTATATTTTTGATATTGACGGTCATTGGTTGCGGTATTTTGATTCCGATCAACATTTCTTCAAGCGTCAGTCAAACTACTAGCGACAATATTATCCTACAATTCACTCCGGCGGGCATTCCGACAGGATCATCAAGATTTTGGGCGAATGTTGTTGTCGTATATCTGTTCAATATCATAATTTGTTTCTTCTTATGGTACAACTATCGGATTGTAGCAAAATTAAGACGGGCACATTTTGAAACGCCAGAGTACAAGGCAAGCTCAGCTTCAAGAACTTTACTAATAACTGAAATACCGAATGTGTCGCTAACGGATGATGGATTACAAAGAATCATGCAAGAGACAAATAGTCAGACGCTAGCTGCTCCACATACGGCTATAGCTCGGGATCTTGGCAAATTGCCTGCAATGATCACGGAACATACGGAACTGGTGGAACGTTTGGAGGAGGTGCTTGCTAAATACCTCAAATATCCTGATAAACCACTTGGACCTCGTCCGACTTGCAGGCCTTCTAGTGCAGATAAGACTGTGTTTGGAGCTCCAAAGGTCGACGCCATTAATTATTTGCGGAGCCGTATTAGAGACTTGGAAAGTAAAATCGAGGCATTACGCAAGGCAGTACGAGAGAAAAAGGTTCTGGCTGTGGACGATGCCCTGCGTCAGCATTACGGTTTCGCTACATACACACAAATCTCAGACGCTCATGCTACGGCTTATAAAGCTCGCAAAGGAGGAGCGCAGAAGACCCATATTCGTCTAGCACCAAAGCCAAATGATCTTATCTGGGTCAATCTCTCAAAGACAATCGCTGCACGTAAGCGCAGCAACGTTGTCAACAATCTATGGGTTGCGTTGTTGACCTTCTTTTGGATCATTCCTAATCTGCTATTTTCAGTGTTTCTGGCTAATCTAAGCAATCTCGGACTTGCGTGGCCAGCTTTTGAACGCAACTTTTATGCTCATCCTACGATATGGAGTATCATTCAAGGTATATTGGCACCTGCACTTACATCTTTGGTCTATCTCGTACTTCCGATCATATTCCGAAGGCTTAGTATCAAAGCTGGAGATTTAACAAAGACGAGTAGAGAAAGACACGTACTCCACAAGTTGTTCTCTTTTTTCGTTTTCAACAACTTGATTGTGTTTTCTATCTTTTCTGGATTATGGTCGTACATTGCAGCGCTTGTAGCAGCATCTCGAAGGGGTGAAAACGTGGGAAAGACATTTGTGCTTAGTGGACGATTATGGAAAGATCTTGAGTCGGCATTACTTTCTGCGTCCACATTTTGGCTTACATGGCTACTTCAACGAAGTTTAGGAGCAGCGCTTGATCTCATACAGATTATCAACTTGTCCATCGGACCTATATCTAGACGTTTCTTCTCTCCAACTCCAAGACAATTGATCAAAATGTCTGCTCCTCAAGCTTTTGATTATGCGGTCTACTACAATTACTTTTTGTTCTACATTGCTGTCACATTGTGTTATGCTCCCTTGCAACCACTCTGTTTGGCACCAACCGCTTTCTATTTTTTAGTGGACTCGTATATGAAGAAATATTTGCTCATGTATGTGCTCATAACCAAAACAGAATCCAACGGTAAATTCTGGCGTGTCGTTTTTAATCGTTGCCTGGTCTGCATGTTTCTTGGTACAGCGATCGTTGCTCTTCTTGTTATAAGCAAGGGAGATTCATGGGCCATGTTTGCTGTTGTCTGTTTCTTATTTCCCCTTTTATTCCTGTTTAAATGGTATTGTTCCCGAAAGTTTGACGTGGAAATGGAATATTATACTACACAATCAGAAGCTGAACGGGATGGATTTACCTCTGACGCAAAAGCTGTCAAGATGGATCAAGTTGTCGAAAAGTATCAACATCCATTATTAAGTCGAAAGCTGTTGCGACCAATGGTTAATGCAAAAGCCCAGCATTTGCTACCAGAAGTCACTGGAGAGACAGACTTTGATGTCGAGCAACCTGTATATGGTGACAGTGGGGTAACACTCAATAAAATGTCACATGGTCGACCAGGAAGATCTTCGAAGAAGAATCAAGGGTTTGAGATTGTCAAGGAAAGCGATATGGATTTCGATCATTTCAAAGATCGGGCAGATTTTGCATCAGGCGGTGTTGGGGAATTATATGGTCGACCAACTGGTTTGAGCAGAAAAGAAAGCGATCAAACTACCATGACAGGATTACTAAATCCAAGAAGCGAAAGTCGATCGAGTTCTACATCAAGTCATCGTGTGAACTCTTCTAGTCTAGAAGCACTGAATAGATATGGTGGAATAACTCCTCCACCTTACAGGCAGAGTTTTGGACGGTATGAGTCACCTGTTCGTGATGGCCATAGTAGTCGTGATCGCCATGAAGGTCGTGAAGGTCATGAACGCCATGAACGTCGTGATGGTCGATTCAGTGATGGATCACACAATGATGATGACCGACATAGCATGAATAGAGGTCGATCAGGTTACGAAGAATCATTATTGGCTCGAGCACAGCAAATGGGTCGCAGTACACCTCGATCTTATAGTCCTTATAGAGGTGGACCGACTACTGGGGCAAGTACAGTAACAAGATGGGCACCTATACCTACAGAAATACCTCCTGAAGATGTACAGCCGACTAATTATGATTACTTTCGAGGGGAGCATGTTCATAAGAAATGATTTGATTATTTTTGCAATTTGTTTCGTTTATTAATGTCCATGATAGAGTTTGGAAGTGCTCCAACTTGGTCATTCATCTGATCTGTTTGCATTTATTTTCCATTATTATAGCATATGTAAATATTCTATCCTCTTCCAAGTATTAAAGTACATGATGTGAAGATGAAATAAAAAACAATTAAAAACTGTTTACCAATTGGTTGTTGTTATTGTTGTTTGTTTATTTTTGGAACATATTTAAAGGCGTATCTCATTACCTGTTTTTTTCGCAGTGACCCTGTATGATTCCACAACCATCATAGTTTATGGAATACATATAGCAAGTACATTTAAATGTCCGACAGTACTGGAACGACAACAGTCTTGCGACCGATACTACGAAAGAAAAAATCCGTAACCTTTCACTCATCAACCAAACCATCGTCGTCGGCGAAATCCTCCCCCAACCCTCAACGGAGCGGTCCATCCCTTACCATCCCGTCGAGCGATCACTGGTCCTCTCACGGCCACTCCGCCGCTACATCTCCCGTCATCGACTCGATTCTGCACGATCTATCCATCCTGGCGGACTGGCAACGGGACAACATTGCGATCCTCACCTCTTACCGCCCGCCGAGCATCTCTCACCGCGCCGCCGTCCGCACATTACTCAAGCTGCACAACGAGACCGTCAACATCTGATCTCACCTGCTAGGATGCTGCGTCCTGTTCGTCTACGCGCTGTATTTCTACACGTCATACTTGCCACACAACTACCCGACCGCAACGCAGGGCGATAAACTCGCCTTTGCGGCGTTTTTCACCGGCTCCATGTTTTGTCTGGCCGTTAGTGCGTCTTACCATACGTTTTCGTGCGTGAGCATAAAAGCGTCGAGGTATTGGAATCAGCTGGATTACTTGGGGATCGTCATGTGTGTCTGGGGCAGTTTTATCAGTGTGCTTCACTTTGGATTCCCGTCGTCGGGCATGACTCGACGACTGGACCTCAAGACGAGTGCGGAGTGGGAGCAGAAGACCGTGGCGTTGAGGAGACGTTATGAAACAATGGTGAGTAGGATGGATATTCTTACAAACGAAAAGTATTAATGAGTGGTTGGGACAGATTACGACGCTGTCTGTTCTTTGTATAGTCGTCACGTTGTCGGAAAAGTTCAGTACGACGAAATATAGACCTTTTAGAGCTGCGATATTCACGGCTTTGGGTCTATCGGCTGTTGTCCCGATCATTCATGCGGCGTCGATATATGGTCTTCGGCAATTACATACTCAGGCGGGGTTATATTGGGTGATATTCGAGGGTGTGTTGTATTGTACGGGGACTTTACTTTATGGTGTAAGTTGATCTCATCCCAAGATGATGAACAGAACAAAACAAAACATTGACATTGTCTTTTTATAGGGACGTATTCCAGAAAGATATTTTCCAGGAAAATTCGATATACTAGGTTCATCACATCAGATTTTTCACATTTGCATTTTATTTGCACAGGCCAGTCATCTGACAGGCATGCTAAAAGCTTTGGATTGGACAAGAGGCCAGGCATGATATTAATCACAAGCAATTGGTTGGAAATATGTTTATACCATGTTGTATATATATAGAATGTTGTTATTTTGGCACTTGGATATACTTTTACGTAGACTTTTTATCTACTTTTCTACATCTCACCGTCATTTCTATCTTCTACATATCATCTCCATGTTTAATAATAGAAATATCCACTCTCTGCGGTTTTGTTGGAAAACCCTCATCGTCTACCGTCAGTAACGCTCAACATACACTAAACTCGAGAATCACATCTGGTACTCTAGTAGGTCACACTGATTATGATAACTTAGTATTCCTGGAAGATGAATAGCTGACAAGTATGCTATTACTGAATGCTGTGATAGCTTTGTATACCTTGATGATTCCGCGCTAGGAGATATGATATCATTGGATCATTACATCGAATTCTCCATCTTTCATCTCTTCGTGCTCAACTCACTCACCTCCGAGCGTCGTTACAAGTATCAAGATATGTATGCTGTATATAATGATGCTGACAAAAGTGATAAACTTGGAAATTAGATCACGACGTCTTTCCCTTAATCTTTCGGACAACCACCCATGTCTGCTCAGAATTGTCCAATTCCCACCCAACTCCTTGTTTCACAAGCTCAGACCAAGACGTACCAGTCCATAATTCCAATACATCACGTTCGATCTTGAGATAACTTCTCCCAATAATTTTGAGCGAGTTCAACCTCATTTTTTCATCAGCAAAGCTCATGAGGTTTCTCAGGAATCCATCAACCGACACGATTGTACGGCGCCATAACAACCAATCATCCCTCACGACGCTTTGAAGAATATCATCGATGGGTCTTTTTATGGGATCACGACCTACACTTTGAGTAATCGATGATGAATATCGATTTTTGACCAAATTAGATCGTGCTGCGTAAGCGCCAGCGAGATCGTTCTGTCGACATGCAATGTCTGTTATATACCAATCAATTATCTCCGAAAGCTCTGTCTGTGGAATGGGATTTACAGGATGTATTTTGAATAGCAAAGCGTTTAGACAGGGAAGATAACTTTCCCATTGACGTGTTAGAATTGTCGCTCTCAATATGAAAAGATATGCACGTTGAGCAAACAAGTCAGTACGACGAGTCGCTGTTAGAGATTCTCGAATCTTACGCATAGCAGATATAATTAGTGATAATTCCGCATTTCTATTGGCCAATGCATGATCTTCACCATTTGATGTGCCCGGAGTTTTGATTAGAGTTTTGCTTGAGGTTGTGAGAGAAGTTGTGTTAGGAGTTGTGCTTGCAGATTGACTTGAGCTAGCATTGATCTGCTCAGAAGAAGTGATCGATGATGGCGACGGCACAGAAGCATTCCCATTCTGTGACACCAACAAACTAGACTTTTCACTGGCAATGAATGTAGAGTTATTATTCCCAGATGCCATATCAGACAACGTCATACTTTGAAATGCAGCCGAAAGCTTCTCTCCCGATCCACTTGATGCACAAAACTTCATATATCTTTCAACAATTTTTCGATGATAAGATTCCTGTGTCTTGAAATCATTGAGTCTAATAATCAAGTATTAGACCGACGAGGTGAATGTCATACTTGTAAACGCTTAGCTTGCCTCGTCTCTCCCTTTGACGGGAATCCATATTGTTCAAGTGGATCAAGTTGAGGTGCACGCAATCTATTCCAGCCGCTTGACAGTTGTCTTCTCGTTTGGGGCCGATTTTCTGCGATACTCATCTGATGTGATATTTGAGACGTGTTGTTATCTCTAATCACTCGATGCATCGCGATAGAGGTGTCATATCATACGTTTACCATTCCGCACTTGGATCTATAGAGCCAGGCATATGGTAAGCAAGTAACACCCCTACATTCGTGGGCGATGTTTCGTTGATCTAATGGCAAGAACGAAACGAGGTGGTTGGCATGTGGATATATACAATAATTTCATGACTTCATGGATACCTCTTACGTCATAGCTTCAAATTGTATTGGACTATCCAAATCTTTGTACTGCTATAGCTTTAAGCATTTTCATGGTTTCATCCTCTTTTGTCCTATGTTCTGCCAGTCTACTCTCCCGTTCTACCGCGCGTGTTCTTAGTATTTCCTCCTTACGTATCTCACGCTCCGACTTTTTCTTTTCATCCATCTTCAATTTCGCCTTGTAAGAATCAACACCATCATCGCCAAACAAATCTCCTTCTTTCATCTCCTCGGCCCCTGGAGAGTTACGCTCGCGAAAGGTTTTGTCTGCTGCCGCTTTCTCGCGTTTCTTCTCTAATTGCCTTTCCTTCGTTCCAGCTTCCGCCCGCGGCACTAATTCTTCCAACCGCTCTTTAACGATTTTCCGCTCCCCTTTCCTATCTTTTCTTCGCTGCTCGCCGTCTAGAAAGCGTTGTTCATCAATCATCTCATCTCGTAAAGACAGATCTTGTCGACTGGGTTGTGTGACACCTCGCGTCGTACTCGGAGGCAAAGCTGGGCCTAGTTCATCTGCATCAGAACCTCCAGAACTTATGTTTCCCGACCTATCTTGCTGCACAGTTCGCTCAGTTTTCGCTGTACCACCTTGTCTGTGTGTATCTGCGTGACGTAGAGTTCCTGGGTCGTAGTAGGTTTCAAGTAATTCTCCTCGATTCCTAGCGTCTTAGTGCCAAACCATTTTTCTACTAACATTGATCAAATCTGCTCACCATTTTCCTACAAAGCTTTTCCACCGCCCTTTAACCTCACCTTCATCTAACTTCTCAATCACGAGCTGCTTTTGTGCGAATAGATATGAAGCGAATAATGGACGATATCTCGATAAATCGTGCTTATCCAAATGCTTTGCGGAAAATGGTAATCTTGGCTGTCGATCCTCACGAGGGAAACGATTGCGAATTGAGTCATCACGCCGGGGCGATCGCGACCGCTCCCGTCCAGCATCTCTGTGTCGACGTGACTTTGACCGATCTGTCATCTCCAACGATACTCGAGATATAACTTAGCAAGCGAAGATTGGAAGATAAAAACGGAGACAAAAAACATGCGGGGTAAGGAATGATGTAATAGTGGGGCAGTTCTATTTTTATATTCATGCTTTCCAGCCTTCTATGACTGTACTTTTTCCTACTGTGCAGTTTCTGATTTTTCATTCATAAACTCCACTCTATCAAAAGAAACGCAGAAAGATCAATTACATCTACAAAAATGGCTCGAGTTCTTCTTACTGGTGGATCAGGCTTTATTGCCGCTCATGTCCTCGACCAATTACTCGAGGTAAAGCTATTTTTCCACATTACAATTCAGAACAATAACTAATTTGACCTCCAGCGTGACTACACGGTAGTGACCACTGTGCGTTCACAAGAAAAGGCCGACAAGATTGCAGACTCTTATCCTGAAGCAGTCGCCGAGAAGAAATTGGATTTCGCAATTGTAGAAGACATTGCCAAGGAGGGTGCATTCGATAAAATTGTAGCCGCCGGTCTTCCTTTCGAATATGTCATCCATACCGCTTCACCTTTTCATTTCAATGTTACAGATGTACAGAAACAGCTACTTGACCCTGCTATCATTGGAACAAGTGGCCTCCTCAAATCAATCAAGGCTCATGCTCCAACAGTGTCCAAGGTCGTCATCACCTCTTCCTTTGCTGCTATTGTTGACGGCAGTAAGGGTGATGCTCAAGGTTATACATATTCCGAGAAGGACTGGAATCCAGTTACCGCACAGCAGGCATTAGAGTCACCGTACGCTGGATACAGGGCAAGTAAAACTTTGGCCGAGCGTGCCGCTTGGGACTTTGTCGAGAAGGAAAAGCCAAACTTTACACTCTCGACCATGAATCCTCCTCTCGTTTTGGGTCCCGTCATTCATCATCTTAAAGGGTTACATCACTTGAACACATCGAATGAACGTATCAGAGACATGATTCACGGCAAATTCAAGAACGAAATTCCAAACACTGGAATTTATATATTTGTAGATGTCAGAGATTTAGCAAAAGCTCACATTGAAGCTCTTGGGGTTGACGAAGCTGTCAACAAGCGATTTTTTGTCACTGCAGGATACTTTTCAAACAAGTCGATTGCAAGCATTATCAGAAAGAACTTCCCAGAGCTTGCTGACAAGCTTCCAAGCGAGTCAACATCTGGTGGTGATTATCCAGGTGGAAGCACCGATAATCTCTACAAATACGATAACAGCCGCACGAGTGACATTTTGGGTATTCCGTTCCGTTCATTGGAGGAATGCATCATCGATACTGTCAAGTCTCTACAAGCAATCTCTTAAAAATCCTCAGCTAGCTACAACATAGTCTCTTATATCTAGCAAATACATGTTAGTCTATACAATATTATATAGCTTGAATATATATAAAAAAGTGATGCAAAATTCAGTCTGTTGAGCTTGAATATTTTGATAAACGTCATTGTATATCAGAAGTTATCGTTTGAAGTGTTGATCATCTTTATAATAGAATATAATGAAATTGAGATGGAGACTTACAATACTATTAGGCTACATGCCAAATCGGTCTTACGAATGCCACATAGTCGTGTCAAGAAATTGGAGGACAATACATAATGATGAAAGAGAATTTTCCAATTACCGAGTGGGGTGTGTCAAAATTCTTGGCATCGTAGCTGTAAACTTTCCCAGACTTTGACAACACTTTGTTGATAAGGCTAGTTGAAGATTGTATATCAGCGTACGCTAAGTCGCAACCATGTCAGGTACGTACATGAACAATTTTTCCAAGTCATACCATGATATTATATGGCTAGTTATACTGACATTATGATATAGACTTTCAAGCGATAGCGCGTAGGTCATCGAGTCCTTGCCGGATCTCAAACATTCATGCATTGTAACACTTATACAGAGCAATTCACCGAATTCTACTACAAGACGTTTGATGCTGGTCGAGCTCAACTTCTCCCTCTATACGTATGGTTCATGACATGCGACAATTGAAAGTCTCGGGCTCTAACATCAAGATGACAATGTAGAAAGAACAATCTATGCTCACATTTGAAAACGCACCAACACAAGGAGCTGCCGCAATTATTGAGAAGCTTACTGTGAGTATGCCCCGAACGATTCGTTGCGAGAAGCACAAAATATGAACCGAGACTGATTTGGGATCTGCTTAGAGCCTTCCATTCACAAAAGTTCAGCATGAAGTAGCTAGTCTCGACGCTCAGCCGTCAAATGAAAGTGGTGGTATTTTAGTTTTGGTATCGGGACGGTTATTGGTAAGAATACGCTGTTCAATGAAATGGTTAATACGGGACACAAAAAAGCTTATATGACTGTCTAGGTGGACGAGGAACAAAGACCGATGAACTACACGCAAGCATTTCAACTATTACCAGATGGACAAGGAAGTTATTTCGTCTTCAACGACGTGTTTCGGTTAATATACGCTGCTGCGTAATTGATGAGAGATGATAGGAAGCAGACTGTGTTTTTATCTTGACCAGCATGTAAGAACAGATAATGAATTAGGAATTACCATATGACAAGCGGGCGGTCCGTGGTACTACTGTGTCCAATGTTCACTTTGATAACGCCGTATAGAAGTTGGCATATACATCTTGTCGGCCAGTCAATATCTACTGAAAGTGCATGACTATACAGACCTGCGTCACGTGAATAAACCTTTTGGTAGATTTTTGAGTTCTCTCCATCGTGGCTGAGTAGTTTCACTTCTACCAGTAACATCATGAGCAGTGGAAGATGCTGTAAAAGCCTCACTGTCTTGATGTCGTTCTTTACCTCATGATCCATTCGAATGTCCGTGACAAGGCCGCTCCTGCACCGGTCAGCATCTCGATCTCCTTCGGCTGATCGGACATCTACCGATGACAATCTCATTCCACACAGTTCGTACAATGAGCAATCAGGCAAATCCACCATTCTCATCGGCCACGGTGCGTTTTCCAACCGAAAAGAGTACGATCCTGTAATTCCATACCTCGTCGAAGCCGGTTATCATGTCCTTATCCCCGATCTTCCCGCCCATGGTCTATCACGCTCTATTCAACCATTTTCTCTAGCCAATTCATCTGCCCATCTCGCACGCCTTATTCGATCCAAAGCCCTTGGTGGTCGCGCACATATAGTGGGCTTATCACTCGGTGCTCATGTCTGCGTCCATCTAGCAAGGACATATCCCGAAGTTGTAGACAGTGTTTTCGCATCGGGATATAACCTTTTTCGACCTGCGCGTTGGGAATGGCAGAGAGACACTATACCCTACGGAATATATATCTTGCAACATTTACAAGATTTGGCGCCGAGATCCGCAGTCAAATGGGCTATGGACGGTGCAGATTTATCATGTATGGATCAAGGGGTTTGTACGGTCAAATTATGTAAGGAAATTTGTAACGCTTTGGTTACAGATACCTGGCCTGAGCCATGGACTCCGAGGACTTTAGTTGTGGTTGGTGGTAAGGGAGATATGATCTTTCCACCAGACTGGAGGGAGGATGGAGTCAGATTGTTAGAGAAGGCGGAAAAAGGTAATCAGAAGGGAGAAAGTAAGGGCGTTTGGCATCCAGGAATGAGACACCCTTGGAATAGACAAGACCCGCGACTTTTTGCTGCAGCGGTTGATTGTTGGATACAAAAAAAAGAATTGCCGATTGGTTTCGAGGATTTGCGTTGATGATGATGATGATGATGATGATGATGATGTTCTGGAACTGATATCTTTCGTATCTACCATCTTGGGGTCTTCGAGAACTGAAATCGACCAATCTTCGCGTTTGTTGGGGAGGGAGAGCAAGGAACTGGAAAAGTCGGTAATCTCCCATCGATTCGCAAGTACATTCGAACAGATACGATTGGTCATATCTGAAAGACAATGGCCACGTGTTGGGATGCTGAGAATGTCCATTGGCACGCTCCATAATGTCGTGGTCCGATAGATGACCGGCCGCAGTGGACAGACTTCAAGGTTATTATCCATCACCGTACACGTCCGCCATCTGAGAGGATGTTCAAAGAGCTGCTCGTCTCGGCTCTACGTACTATTGCGATCAACAAGGCAATGGATGTGAATTATGAATAATGAGCAAGCAGCATGTATGGTACCTATATGAAACACATGGTAGTGGACCACGATGATGCTACTTAGATCATCTCACAATACAGCCGATCTGAGCAATGTATATATACATATCTAACTACCGTGCTACGTATGCGAAAACCAAAGTATACCATTTTGCTGCAAGTTTTATCTTGAGCTTTTTCTCAAGTTTGTAAGCCGATGCAAAGCGATATGAGGTGCTATTTTTGATATCGATGAGATAAAGAATGCGGGGTAAATTGAAGCTGATATCGGATGAAGCAGGCCTACAAACTGACCAAGTGTTAGTTTTCTTTGTCAATGATTTTCAGCATAACAATGCTATTTTGACTCCCCTGTACTCCTATAATATTTCACCATCAGTTCTGCCAGCGTTGACTTCCATGGAAACGCCACAAATTCCACCGAGACCGATCAAAAGATCTCAAGACTCTCATTCACCGCATCGTGAATCATTCGCTCCGAGTCCTCTAAATGCAATACCACAATTCAATCCACCATCGAAAGAAGAGCAATCCCTCGGTAATGAGCGGCCACGACTACATGGTCGAACATCCAGTGTGAAACTGCCTTCGATTGGGCATGAAGGTGATGAATATGCTGCGCTAGACGAGACTTTGCTAGCTGAGAAGGAAGCCGAAATTGTTGTCAATGTTCCAGAAACTTTGCCAATGCATCATCCAACAGCAACAAGTTCGCATAGTACTGGAAGAACGTCGAGCTCACGATCGGATGCGTTACATAATTCGACTCGCAGTCATCATGACGAAGACGAGCATGGAATTAGACAATCATTACGTGCCCGGGCTAGCTTCAATAGGACACAGTCCATCAGGTCTACTCGATCGAGGCCGGGGTCAGTCTATGATACCGATCATGAAGAAGTCATACAAGAGGACGGTTTATCAGTTCCAATGTATCCTAATGCAGGCTTTGTTCAAGCTCCATCTCCACAAAACTCTCTCGACTCTCATATCGATCCTTCTGACTCTGGAACCGATGATGGACACAACAACAAGCATAGTCGACAAAGTTCGAGAACGTTTTCGACTCCACCACCTGGAAGTTATGGTTTACATGGTCATGGTGCCGGTCCCACCGACCAATTCGAAAAGGCATGGTATCATAAGCATCCCGAAGAACTGGCAAAAGAGCAGGAATATCATTATGATCCAGGTCATGCACCAAATGACTGCTCCTTACCAAGTGAAGATCTGAATAATTTGGTTTTGAGTACTGCTAATCGGGGACTGAGCATAGGTATCAGGAATTGGTATAATTTAAATTCCTCTATTGACTAACACACAATCCAGGTGCACTTGATGATGAAACCGGATATGCTGCATCTGAGGCACATTCATCACGCCTGAACTCCCCACAAGCAAAACCTAGGCGAATGTCATCGGAACTACTCGATGAACTTGATGACGAGTCAGATCTGAGACATCATGAACCAAGTCCGCTTGCCAACCAAGTCATAGTGAGAAGTAGTCAAGAAGATGGAACGATTACGCGGGACGTACCACCGCCAATCATATTATTCCCGGACTCAAATCCGCCTACACAAGACAATGTAAGTTCCGCTGTATATGAGCCATTGTTCAGTGAAGGACAAGAACAGCAATCGTTGCCGCATATGATACCTCCACAAGAGAAAAGACCCGAATCATTACGACATCAATTCCCAAGTCAGGACCGATGGGAGGATGGTCCGACAAGCTTGAACTTGACTGCGGTAGTATCGACACCAGAATTACCAGCCCAGACCATGGAAGACAAAGATGAGATTGGTTCGGCTGGCATGTTCGAGTTGCCCGAGACTGAAGCGCAACGAAAGAAAGGTGTATCATCTACAGCAGAGCGTGCTAGCTTTCTTCCGCCAGATATCGAGCATGGTACAGCTTTTGAACCCAAAGACGCCAATTCGTTGAATGTACCCTCACGACCGGGCCTACCACCGAGATTTCCAAGCTCAGATATATGGGAAGATTCACCAGACTCCGCTCGACTAGAGACGACAGTTTCCGCAGATGCACCACAGTCGCTGCAAAAGGAGGAGAAGCCGCCACGAACAGACATACGGACAGCCCCGGAAGTGCCGGAACGACCAAAGCCAGCGATACCTCCCCGACCTGCAGCAAAACCTAGCATCGCTGCAACAGTTGCAGCCTTTGACTCTCCAGAAATGAAACCGAAACCCAAAGTTCCGTCTCGACCTGTAGGGGGCAAAATAGCTGCGTTACAAGCAGGTTTCATGAGTGATTTGAACAGTAGGTTACAGTTAGGCCCGCAGATACCACCAAAGAAGACAGAAGAAAGACCAGATTCCTTGGACGAAATCTCAATAGTTTCTGCACCATTGGAGGATAGTCGAAAAGGGCGTGTAAGAGGACCTATACGGCGGAAAGTGGCGACAAACGAAGCTTCTAGTGAGCCCTCGCAATCAACAGACAACCTGTGTCTTTGTGCTTCGAGATTGGTCTTTTCTATCGACGAAGATGGAAGCTTGACATCTGGTGCTCCTCATACATCTAGATCAAACACCATAAACGAATCAGTCGAACGACATCTAAGTGATATACACAATAAGGGTAATGATCACATCTTCGACGAGAACAAGATGGAAGAAAACAAGGTTACAAATGACTTTAGTGCATCTGCAATAACGCCGGCAGCTGTGGGATTTTCTGGAGATATGCCTGAACCATCTATCAGTCAAGCAACGCAGGATTTACAGAACGATTTACAGCCAGAATTATCGGCAGCTCTAACACCTGCAGAGAGTGACGTTCGGTCACAAGGATCCGACTAAATTGGAGTTGCAAAGTCGTAGAAATCATTTTAACGCATGGCGAGGAACAATTAGCATTTTTTGGTGAAGCAAATTCATTGGATATAATGCATAATATGTATTTACAAACGCTTCGGTATATGCGTGACTCATAAGTTCGTTGACAATCATCAATGTCGTGAATTCATCCAGCTTATTGTTCACGATCAACTAGGCTGCTGGATAGTGCACCAATAATGGGAAGTTCGATCCTATCCAAGGTTTGAGCTGCGATACACGTCAATACCTGTAGCTTGACTTCTAAAAATCTACGACTTACCATCCCAGTAAGCACGATAGGTTAAAAAACCAATACATACAAAGTATAGTAGTACTAACAACAAAGACAACATCGTGCTCCATGAAAGGATGAAGTAAAAGAGGTGGAAGACAATGACAAGCATAATTGACTGCCATGCGTGAAATCTGGCCACTATCATATTAGCTGCAAGTCTTTCATCTTTTCTTATCATAAGCACTGACCTGACATAATCACTCTTTCTTTCATATATCAAGAGTACTAAACCTATAAAAGGCGGGAAGAGTACATATGCGAGACATGCTTCATTATCAATTCTTAGCCCTAAACTGGTCTCAAAAACTTCGGCTATATCATCGTTTTCGATTTCTCCTCCCATAGACTGAGATAGCCCTTGTTCGAGAGAGTCGTAGTGAGCCAGTCCACCGTGACGGCCATCTCCGTGACCAACTTTGGATGTTGGTTCGCCTTCTTGATATGAAGCATATCGCAACTTGGCTGGATCGGGTGGCGGCCGGCCACGTGGTATTGTGCTCAAATCATCGTTCCAGCTTTCCTGACTGTATTCATCAAGGTGCAATGAGAATGGCTGTGGAGGTAATGTGGGGCGGGGTCGATCTGATGATAATCGTAAATTTCGTGTTTGTGATGTTGATTTGCGTGCGGGCGGTGGAGATAGAGCGCGGAGTGATTCGGGCGGAGAAGACTGATACGGTGCAAAGTTCATCTGACCGTCGTATCGTCTTATATGTAGGTCAACTACATTTCTTGACTAAACGTGGTGTTATGATTCGATCAGCAGATGAGATGTGATGTGATCTGTTCGATTTGACGAACCGGAAGCAATGCGGGGAAACCGTGGTTCAAAAGTTATAGCTAAGGAATTTATTATTTATGGACTTTGATCACATAGCATACCCAATTACTTATATGATCGGCCATTGAGAGCGTGTGGGGGTATAAGGACATCGCATGAAACAGATTGCGACCTCAGTATGTCTCTCTTCGCTAATATAGGAGCGAATAAACCAGCGACGCCGAGCCTATTTGGCAACACTCCATCAACCACAAATAATAGTACCACTCCAGGGCTGACGGGTTCTTTGTTTGGCAACACACAACCTGCAGCGGCAACATCTAATAATACCGGACCTTCACTATTTGGTAATCTTGGAGCGAAGCCTACGACTGCAGGTGGTTTATTTGCTAACACGGCCGGTACAACCCAACCAGCAACGAATGCAACTACTCCGTCGTTATTCGGCAACATAAACAGAAATACTACGACTAATACACCGGCACCATCTGGAGGATTATTTGGTAACTCTACTACCACAGCTCCCGTGCAAAGTGGAGGATTATTCGGCGGATTGTACGCACAGAAACCCCAAACCATTACAGCAGCGCAACCAACACAATCTTCAGGATTATTTAGCAATCCTGCGACATCAAATAATACGAGTCTATTTGGAAACAATAACAACGCTACACAAGCAATCCAGACAGGATCACTTTTTGGGAATGTCAGTAACAATAACAATAACAATACACAAACTTCGCAAACTTCGCAAACAGGCGGCTTATTTGGCGCGTCTACGATAAACCCTCAACAACCACAACAAAATACTGCGCAAATTCAAACACAAACGCAAATAGTAAAGTCAGAGAGTAGACAGCCTGCATACTTTGATCAATTGTTGGAGAGAGGCCGAAAGAGAAAGGATAATCCTAGTAATTCGTCCGGAGACTTGCCAAGTCTACAACTTGGCCTAAGTGATATCGCGCGAAAGGTCCGCACTCTAGGACAAGGTGCACCTCAGACGCGAGATGCTAAATCACATTATCTTCTTGCGGCGTCTGGTGTAGATACTGGTACTGCTCTCAAAGATCTTCAATCTCTAGGTGCGGAGGTTGGAATAAAGACTGCTTCCTCTACAGCTCCCACGTTTGATACTGATCTAGAATCATATGTCGATAGCTTATACGACCACTCTTCGTTAGATTTAGTGGAACAAGCCTTGTCACAAGCCAAGAAGGACTTTGACGATTTTCTCGAAGAACATGTTCAGATGGAGTGGGACGCTCAACGTAGGCGAATATACGAACACTTTGGTCTTATAGGTAAGAATGATGATAGTGTCGAGGCTGGTATATCTCAGATAGGAAGTGTTGGTGCAAGAGGCGGGTTTGGCAGGTCAAGTCGGAGAAGTAAACTTGGTGTATCGTCTAGTGCTTTGAGGACATCTGGCATGTCTAGATCTGTTCTTGGCGACCCAAGCATGCGCGGATCTAAAATTGCAGCATTTAATGACGTTGCCGAGAAAGCAGCCGCGGCCAACTTACAGCCTGTACAAGATGATAGAACTTCACGGGATAAGCAGGATAAATATGCCGAGAAGGTCAAGAATCTCAATGTAGCAAGACTGGAAGAAAAGCTTTATCCAATCATACATCAATTCACGGAAATAGAAGCCCAACCTTCTAACGAAGACACGTCTCATTACGTCAATAGTTTCAAAGTACTTGCAGAGATTGTAGGTGAAAGCTCGACGACTTTGAATCCCTCGGAACCGAATGCAGTCAAAGAAAGGTGTTTTGCAAAAGATTACCTCGACGATTCAAATGCATCAAAACGCACATTTGAACTCGGCAAGAAAATTCTCAATGGATCTCGGGGCTTTTTGGAGAAGCAATTCCTTTCACACGTTGAAACGACTGTTGCCAAAAATCCTCGCGAAGCCAATTTAGGTGGAGTACCTACCATAATCAACAAAGTGAGAGGTTTTATAAGAATCAAAGATGGTCGGAAAGAACTCGGTGCAGATAACGTTGAATTACAAATGCTTGGCGAAGATTATGTTTGGGTATTGATCTTTTATCTGCTCCGTGCAGGTCTTGTATCTGCGGCAGCAACTTATGTTTCGGAAAACGAACGAGCAATTAAAAGCATGGATCGTAACTTTCCTCTGTATCTTGCTAGTTTCGCTTCAAGTCCTGAACGAAGACTTTCTCCAGAATTACAGTCGAGGATCTCGGCAGAATATGCACAACGGTCTAGAATTGCTCCGGAACATAGTCTTGACCCTTATAGAATGGCATGTTTCAAGATTATCGGACGATGTGGTTTGGCAAAGAGGAATTTAGAAGGGGTGAATCAAGGTCTCGAAGATTGGGTCTGGTTACAGTTTGTTCTCGCTAGAGAAGTAAATAGAGTCGAAGAGACTGCTGCAGAGGTATTTGGTTTGGAAGAAGTCAGATCCGTCATTCATGAAGTCGGTCAAAGACATTTTGTCCAGACATCAGAAGGTGCAAGTAGTTTTGGAACTTATTTCTTCTTGCAAATTCTAGCGGGACAATTTGAGGCGGCTATTGCTTGGCTTTATCCTCATAATTATGTTACTGCAGTGCATTTTGCTATTGCTCTGGATTATTATGGTTTATTGAGAGTCAATGACTTTAATGGTTCAGATGATCTTTGTAAGTTTATGATAGAATTGGGTCAAGCATTTATTAATTTTTGATGTATAGTGTCTTATACTACACGACAACAAGCTCAAATCGCCTTTGGACATATGATGGGATATTATACAAAAGACTTTCGAGCTGCAAATCCTACTTCTGCAGCAGATTATCTGACGTTAATTTGTTTAGATGGTGATGTGGGAGGTGAACAAGGAAAAAGACAAACTCAACTCTGTCATGAAGCATTACGAGAACTTGTACTTGAAACTCGAGAATTTGCACAATTATTAGGTGATGTAAGATCAGACGGTCAAAGGATTAAAGGAGCCATAGAACAAAGACTGCGATTAATACGTATTGATGATGAAAAGCAATTCTTACGACAAATTACTCTTGCCGCTGCTCAGATTGCGGATGAAAATGGCCGAGTGACTGACGCGGTTCTTCTTTATCATTTGGCAGAAGAATATGACGATGTTATTGCAGTATGTTGTCGGGCTTTATCCGATGCGATAGCGCTGAATCCAGGAGATGCACCCTCTCGACTCGAACCTTTGAAACCCCGTCCTACCAACCAAAATAACTCTAAAGAACAAAGTAACAACCAAGCTCAACAACAAGATCGCTCTTCATTGAGTCTCACATCAGTGGCAGATCCGTATGAATTGGCATCAAACATGAATTCTCTCTACAGATCGTCTGCCTTGATTTATCAACGTATCAGACCAGCAAACAGAGGACAGATTGAACTCCTTCTACTAATCTCTCGCGCTAGATCATTACAAGACCAGAAGAAATGGGCACAATGTCTCGACGTTATAACTACAATTAACATTCTTCCTCTATCAGCTTCTGGTTCCATGAGTGCAATCAGAGACCGTGCCGCTAGCTTTAATTCTCTGCCACCTCTCGTCGCGAAATTAGCAGGAGATTTATTGATCTGGACCATACGCAGTGTTGGTGGTCAAAAGGCTGTTTTGGAAAGTGAAGGTTGGGGTCCAGAGAGAAAAGACGTTTTGGACCGATTGGCTAGTGTTGCGAAGGATTGTATGGTTTTTGCGGGTTTGGTGAGGTATAGACTCGGTCCGCAAGTTTGGGAAGTACTTGCTGGTGGAGGGTCGGGTAATGAGATATAAAATCCATATATCTATTTTTTTATTATAGGATCAATACCAAATCTTTCTATATTGTGATGATGTTCGATATTAGACTGGGATTGTGTCATTATGTGCACTGATACATTGTTGGTAGAACATCTTTAGTATCGTTTGAAGTGTGCCAAATGAAGTGGGGGGTGTTATGATTGCTGATGGACGGCATACTAGTTACCAAGATCTTCTAAACTCTTGTCTTTCGAGTTCTATCCCCGATCAATATAGTGCTTGATTATAGCTACATACACATTCCATAATTATATATAATTCCCGAAGATATCAAATGTTTTGCCAAGTTGAATACCGTGTTTAGAATTCTGTGGTAATAATCCGTAAACCATTTGCTACTTACTACATAACCAAGACTACAATTCTCGTACATTACTACTACCATAATTCTCGTTCGTTACTATGACTATACTTTTCGATTCCGTACCACAATCTTCAACTGTACCCTGAAAGCCCATCTAGTTCCTGATAGCCCATCCATATAAAAGTAGTCCTACTTCCAAAATGTCAAATCTCTACCTCTAGTCGTCCTCCTCCTTCCATCTTGCGTCCTGTCGGTGAATACTACTCTACTCCAAAACCTACTTGTCCCCACGTCCTATCCTGAAAATCCCTACCATCTTGACACCATTTCAATATCGTCTTTGATTCTCGAACTCGTAGCATATCTACATCTCCCCTCGACCAACATTTCCTAGTCGTTTCGTAGTCTAACCTCATCCTCCTTGTTCGGTAATTCCAACTCACGCGGCTCAGTCCAACATATTCTCCCAAATCCTCCATCCATGCCCAGTCTCACGTTCTGCTATCCAAGACTTTCTTTTCGGTATGTAATCTCCCATCCACCCTGTCCCACACAGCTTTACTTTCAGAATCACCCAACCAAGCTTGTCTCAACTCTTTGATGTTTTTCGCACCATCGGTTGCCGCGTCTTTAATCTGCATGATCCGCCATGTTCGACTCTCATTATCAGACTCGGAGGCGCGAGAGGTGTCAGATTGCCAAAGTGTAGTCAACGGACGGATAACACTCGGAACCGCATCTCGAAGCGCGTCGATGCGGTCTTGGAGAACAGACAGGTGTGCGAGCGCGGAGAGGTGCTGGCTTTCCAAATCCCAGTCGGGGGCGTTAGTGTTGGCTGTGCTAATTATAGATTGTAAAGGATTCGAATTGGATTCGGCCATGGTTCGATGGTGGGAAATGCTTGGAGGAGCGGGAAAGCCCACACGTCTCAATTCGGACGAATGGGATCGAACTAATTTGGTGCTAGCAAGTCACCCGTGTTAGCGCGAATCCTTTGTCGGTTATTTTTACACTACGGTGACGAATGGGATGGAGAAAAGAGGATGGAAAGGTGGGGTACGGAAGGGAAGGAAGTAACTTTTCTGCAAGCTATTGGTCTGTGTCAAACGGTAACTGACACATGGTGATACAGTACATAGTGGGGGGGTTACGTACGTCAATTCAAGAGTTTCGAAATCAAAGGTTTTCTAGAAATGGAGGACGTTGTATCAATGGTCTGTGGGGGGAGGATTGACCTCAAAAGGTATAAGAAGACTGAAAGATGTCTCCAGTATTTGTGAAATTCAATCACTCAATCAATCCGATCTTCCTTATTATTACAGTTCATTTATAGTTCTCGAAAAATCATGCCTCCTCCTTCTTCTTCTTCTAGTTCTTCTTCTTCCCATCACCAAACGGCTTATGGGAAGACCACTAAGCCGGATGCTGGTAAACCTGCAAAATTTGATGAAAAATTGAATGTGATAATGGATGCTGATGAGCGAAACAAAAGGAAGGTACAAGAAGATGCCAAAGCCGCAAAGGAAAAACTTCAACTAGCAGAAGAGGCGAAGCGCAAAGGCTACGAAGATACACGTCGTGGAACAAAGGTTGACGAGATCTTTGAAATGCATAATAAGAGGTTAGGAGCCGAATTTGGCTTTTCATACTAAGTGGAATATATCAGCAGGGACATTGTATGCTATTATCATAATATTGAACATGGAGTAAATCAATGCCTCTAATTGAATTGCATCGCACTTTTTGAAACTGTTGAAAGTAACCAAGGGATTTGATCAATGATTTTGATATTAGAATAGTGATATGAAAATGAGGACTAGTCACACAACACTTTTTGGCAACGACTTTGAGGTCACAAATCTCCCAGTGACTCAGTATGCGCGATTCCTGTTGCCAGCAACATATTGATCTTGCCTCCGATCTCGAGAATTATATCTGCCATTACGTAATGACGATCGTGATCCACGTGGTTCTGTAGGTATACGTGGAGCATCTCTGTCATCTGTAGGTCTTGCCTGGACTGGTGCTTGATTTTCCTGACGTGCCTGACGCTCTTCTCTATAAAAATCGTGATCATCATCAACATCCATTGTAGACTCATTGACAGCTCGTCCCCTATAGTCATTTGATTTTTGAAAAGTATCGGAAGTGACAGCCGCGCTAGCTTTGTTCATGTCATTGTTCAACAACACTACACTAATCCTCCGTCCATCAGCCTTTTGATTATGGTATTTCTCCACCACCATTTGAGCACCAAGTTTGTCGGCAAAAACAACTTCTGCTATGACTCGTGGTATCCTTGATAATAAAACACAACTCAATATATCTCCACCTGTTGCTTGCATTACTGACTGAATATCCCCAGCCGTCGTACCCGGGGCAAAATTCTCGGCAATAACGGTGTATGGCCCAGCAGTACCTCGAATATTTACACTACCCCTCGAAATAGTATCTGTTGTCGCAGGGGCTCCTGTTGAGTAACGTTCTCGTAAAGAATTGATCGGCACATTGGTAGTGGTAGCAGCCCTCCCTTTGTTGCGCGAGTCCTCAGTATTCAGAGCACTTTCCAGTTGTTTTGCGCGTCCTTCATTTGCGACAAGACGAGTCGTGGTTTTAGCGATATGTTTGTTCAATTTACGATTCAATGCCTTATTTTGTCCTGGCGAGGATGACTGGATCATGAAAATTAAATTTATACGCCGACGAGACATGGCCGGGTGGAAATAAACCTTTGATATGCCGTTTGTGGTGCTCATGCGGTCGAGAAGACTTCTGGCGGGTGTTTTACTACTACTAGCCTTCGACATGCCCGCTGAACTTTTTCTATCACTTCCTAACATGATCTGTGCCAATTCCTCAAATTGACGCTTCTTCCGATCTTTTAATCATGTCAATAAGATGTTGAAATCCGGATTTTTAGACAGTCAAATACTAACCTGCCTGAATCATCTCATCAAACGATGGTGTCACTTTAGTAAGTGCCATGGTAGATCAAAACGCTCGACAAGACCTAAGCAGAGTTTGCAGATTATAATGCAATAAAAAAGATGTTTGATTGATGAATTATTCAGAGTACATAAATATGGTAGGCCGTTTTAGCAAACGCAGTACAGAATGATGTGTGAGGGTTTTTAGAAACGCATATCACGTGAGATATAATTCGCATTGATTCACCTTCACTTTGCGTAAGTTATCAAATAGCAAATGAGCAACAGTCTTAGTAGATAAGAAGAGCTTCGTGAAGGCTCAGAATTGCATATCAACTAGATGTTACTGTATGAGGTTGATGAGCAGTCGATACCCAATACATGGGAGTAACTTTGCCACCACGCCGACAGTCCTTCCACAGTCGCGCCTTCCTCTAGCATCTGGTATTTTATGACCATATATCCATGTACGAGTCCTTATTCTATTTTTTAGTTGTCTCCTCTATAATCATACATATTACCAACAGTATCAGTTTACTCGTATTGTCAGAGTTCAATCATTATAATACCACATTGACTTGGCTGTGGAGATCATTACAAATTCGTCGCAATGAAGTCATCCTCTTCAACAAGAAGAGTGTCAGCAACAGCAAGTTGCAAGAGCAGCTTGACAAAGACCTTGGAATGAATTCGAATGCCGCAAAGAGTAAACATGGCACATGGCGTGACAGTATGAGTGGAATGGCGCGCTCGGTCCTACTCAAAGCCAAAGATTCCATTGATACACTTCGAGGTGCTTCTGACCCTCCCAGAACGTAAGCCACGAACGACCTTCCTCTGGTGCTTGCCCTGACTTGCATGCAGAAATATGGAGAATGCTGCTACAACATCTCCGAGAAATTACGCCGCTACAACGGACAATCTCGACGTAGCCGATAACAATACCTCAGACATTAAATCGCATCATTTGCGTGCAACGTTATCATTACATCGTGTTTTGCACGGCAGCATGAGACAATCGAAGAGATCCCCTTTACTCATGAACCTAATGTCGAAGAAATCTTTGAGTAGATTACAAAATCCTGAATGTTTTACTGACGAAGCGGTTGAAAGTGGATCAAGTTTATCTCCTGCTCAGACAAGTCTGTCAAATCTTCAATTGCATGACAGTCCTCGAAGTAAATCGCCCAGTCAAAAGTCCAGTCTACAGATCAATAAAACCATAAAAGAAGATGGTGTAAGCTGTGACGTCTCAACTCGAGCATCATCACCAATTCCCATTCCATTGTCAAGTCCACCACCAACAATCAATTTTGACATTGAAAGTGGAAAACTATCACCAAATGAATTATTCGGATCTTCTGATGAAGATGAAAATTCTTCAGGATCTTCCCAACGTTCAAATAAGATTTTGAACATGGATGTGCTAATCAGAGACAATATGATAATTGCAAGACGCAGGTCAAAGCGACACATGATCAAGTCTGAACTAGAAAAGTTCAGACACGAGCATATTCCTCGACGTTCCTCGAATGACCATTGGCGTCTGCGAAAGTTTGGCTTGTCAAAGAGCGCAAAGCAGCCAAACACAAGTCTTTCCATTGTAGCTGACACTGATCCACCGTCGCCAATGCCTGGCACTACCTTTCCACTCGAGATTGATGATTTGTTGGAACAAGCTGCAGTAGGACTTTGTGCAAGCGAATTGTTGCCGAATACCTCTACCGAAGCTACTTTGCGAAGCCTGGAGGTTGGTGGTTTCCACGCTGATGCACCAAATCTTGGGAGTTATGAGTTCTCCGTTTGCCCGTTTATCATGGACCAGCAAGATGCTACGGACAGAGCAAAGTCAGAAACGGGTTGTGTAAACAATCAAGATGACCCATCTCTACCTCTCAAGACAAAGGCTGATACATTTATTGATCCTGAAACGGTCAAACAGGAGCTCGAGGCAGGGCGACAAGCGATACAGCAGCTTGAACATCGCTTGGCGGAAATTGAAGCAGAAGTCCGCCGCAACTCTTCTCTTCAGACGACTCCAGCGAAATCCATGAAAGGTATGAAAGAAGATATATTCTCGAACAACTACAACGGCAATCAAGTTGATGGGACCTGCTCTTCTGGTGATAAGGTCGATATAAGCCTGAAATGCTCTGGTGTGACCCTTACAAATGAAGAAACACCTAGCATTCCACGACGACTCTTTCATATACCAAGGATTGACCACTGCGAGGACAAGAAATCACTTGGAGACAATTCCGAAGATGGACCCAGCATGACAAATATTGAAAGCCACCTCAAGAAGATGCAGGAGCTTGCGATGAACGGAAAAGTGTTGACTGATAATCCAACAACGAAGGAACTTCCTGAGTTTAATTCAGAAGAGTCTAGTCTGGGGTCTAGCCTACCACCAATCTTGGAGGCTTCCTCACCATCTCAAGTCCTCCATCGCGAGAATATATCAGAAGAAACTTCAGAGTTGGATTTGTTGGATCAGTTGAATTTACCAAGATGGTCTTCACCAAAACTATTGCCATATCCAGCAATTAATACGTCAAGTCGAGCATCGACAAGTACATTATTGACAAGGGTATTTGTTCGAGAAATTGACTCGGACGACTCCACAAGTGATAATTCTTCGATTGTTGATGGAGTCGAGATGTTGTCTGTGGACATTTGATCGATTCCCTTTCATTACTGACCAGTAGCCAAAGTTGTTCAAGTATCATTATTAGACCATAGTCGATATTATTGAAACAGCATTATTAGGAGTTGGTATGCATTTTTCAAGTGTTATTTGAGTATTGTTCTCCTCCTTTTCTGCATTAGATGTGTTTTGAATTATATCTGAATATCGAAACTCGTTCCACAGCCACAACTACTTTTTGCGCCAGGTATTCCCACCACTTTAAATTGGCTACCGATTAATTCCATGGTATAATCAACTTTGCTACCTTTTAGTAATTCGAGACTCGATTCATCAATTACTATCTTTGCAGCTTTGCCATCTTCAGACTCAAAGACCGTATCTTCGTCTGTTGAAACCTCTTCCATGGAAGTAAGTGACATTAAATATTGAAAACCATGACATCCTCCAGATTCTACAGAAACTCTTAGACACGTTGATGGTTTATTATCTTGTAAAGCTATAGCATGTAATCTCTACGTAACAATCAGGGTTGATGCGATGTATAGCATGAAGACGAGGTACATACGTCTGCTGCACGAGGCATAATCTGAACAATCATATCCGTCCCATCATCAGCCTTTTTAGGATTTATTATAGCTTTTGTTAATCTGCGTGTAGAATGTACGAAATATCTTGATCCAGGCTTGTAATTGCACAAGTTATGAAAAGTCGTCGATCTTCGAGGAGATACAGCTATTCGTCTCGATAACACTCTCGCTATAGTGAGGTTCGTGGCGTTCATTGACTTTTGCCTCTGCTTGCTTGAACTACAACGCTGTTGTAATATGGGAAATATTCTCGGTGATGTCATTCGTAAAATCAAGCATACGGCGCGACGGTCCGAAGAGCCGAGAGGTTTATAGAAACGACTTCACTTCCATCTATTTGGCATGTCAAGTCGGACTGATGTCCTGTCTTCGACATGTAGATAAATGTATAGCGCGCCAAGAGGCGTACAAGTCTCTGAATGCATTCATTAGTCTTACATTACCTGCGAAATTACGTGCTGCGGCGAATAAAATAGATGGTGAAGCGAGGGATAGATGTATGTAAATGTTCATTATCTACAGTTTTTCGTTCATGCAGAATATCTTTTCTCTCTCGTTCATTTTCATAACCATTGAACAGTCCTTGAATCTATATCGTGTTTCATGTAGTTTGTTGATTGAGTTTTGTGGTCAAAGTCTTACTTTGATATAGCGAATTCTTCTCGTCAATTAAATGGATATCTAGTCGCCGTCAAAGATAACATTGTCACTCGTGACCTTCCAACGACATGTGGATCAAGAATGTTGAGAAACTACACGTCTTCTTTTGACGCTACTGTATGTCGATTGTTAGAAGCAGCGGGAGGTATGATTGTTGGAAAAACGAGCATGGATGAATTTGGAATGGGATCACATTCTCAAAACATATCAAGCGATTTCGTCACTGGGCCTGTAAAGTCTCATTTACATCTACTAGAGAGTAAACGCAAACAGTCGTCTATAGAGGGCGATGACACGTCACTCAGTCCAGGAGGATCTTCAGGGGGCTCGGCTGTAGCTGTAGCTACTGGCCAGTGTGACTTCGCTCTAGGTACAGATACTGGCGGATCTGTACGACTTCCTGCCTCGTGGACTGGTATTGTAGGGTTCAAGCCAACTTGTGGACGAATCAGTCGGTATGGAGTCGTAGATTATGCGACTTCCCTAGATACTGTTGGTATATTTGCTCGGAATGTTTGTGGTGTCGAACGAGTCTGGAAAGTACTTGATCAACCCGAGACGAGCAGCACGAGAGATGGAACCTGCTTGACTGCTTCTGAGAGAAATACTATTGCACAGACAATAGAAAGCGCCAGAAAAGACGTCACCAATGGCAGTAGAAGAGTACGGATAGGTGTGCCGGTAGATTGGAATGTAGAGGGCCTGCAGGATGAAGTAAAGCAGAGCTGGATACGTACTCTGACCGATCTACAAGACGAAGGTTACGAGATTATCCCAGTAAGACTTCCAAGCACCAAACTTGCTCTTGGAACATATTACATCGTCGCCACTGCAGAAGCTAGTTCTAATCTAGCAAAATATGACGGAATCCGATACGGTCATCGAGCAGACGGACCAGACTCTATCAACAAACCAAGTTCATCGTCTAATACTTCAGATATCGACCAACACATTCTCTATTCCCAAACCAGAAGTCAAGGCTTTGGCGCAGAAGTCCAACGGCGTATATTACTAGGAACATATACGCTGAGCAGTACAGCAATGGACAATTACTTTCTGCAAGCCCAACGCGTAAAGAGAATGATAAGTCAAGAATTCGATCGTTGTTTCATCATTCCCAACGCATCGTTGGCAAGTTGTGAAGAGGAGGTTCAAAGCGAGACAGTACAGCTGGGTGCAAAAGTTGATGTTTTACTTGCTCCTACTGCGCCGACGCTTCCGCCTAGATTATCTGATATTGATCTTAAAGATGATGATGGGAAAGGTGAAAAGAGAAAGCTAGGAGTGGAAGGCTATGTAGCGGATATATTCACCGTAATGGCGAATCTAGCGGGATTACCTGCTTTGAATGTACCTGTTCCTCTAAACGCTAACGAAAAAGTCATAAGTGAAGGACAGACGAAAAACCTTGATGGAGAGGCTGTCACAGGAAACGACATTGATGATGTAATAGTAAAACAGTCGGTCGATACTGTAGGTATGCAAATCATAGGACAATACGGAGACGACGAGTTTGTATTAGAAATGGGAAAAGTAATTGAAAACATGTATAATGGCAAAACACCCTCGAACGTATAAACAGTCGTCATTATAATATACAATTAATTCTCATCCCATATTTGCGTTAGTAGATAACTTGACATTGATAACAGAGAATCGTTCATCGCATTCCTGAATTCCCAGCACTTTCTCCAACATTTACGCCATCGTCTCTATCTCTGTCTTGTAAAATCATCGATCGTCTAGCACTTGCTTCTGTGCTTTGACTCTCGCTCCTTTCTCGCGGTCCAGCTACGCCCATTACGCTAGAATTAGCAGCCCAGGCAGAGATATTCACTCCCCCGCCCAGACCGGCTGAGATTGCACTGGAGGAAGTTGAAATAGCAGAATTGGGAACCGATTGCGTTGTTCTTCCTTGTGCAGATATAGTGGTAGAAGTGAATGGAGAAGAAGTAGACACGGCACTGGCGGGAGTAGAGAGTATAAATGCAGATGACGAAAGGGGGATAGAGGCATCGCTCGCGGCACTTTCTCGGCGCGTGCGGAGCATTCTCTCCAACGCTCGTATTCGGTCTTTGAGAAGCTCGTTCTCATGCTTGACGGTCTCGAGTTCGGAGCGTGCGCGATCGGTTTCGAGGAGGGTTGTTGTCGAAGGGACGATGGCCGGGTTGCTGGTCGTGCTGCCTAAGATAGCTAGTGTGGAGCCTTGGCCTGACGAAGGGATTCGATCGGGAATTGGTGGCCGGACGGTTGATGTGGAGGGTATGTGATTGGGAAAAAGGCCTTGAGAAGGTGGTGTAGAGGTTCCGCTTGCGTTGGTGGAGGAGTATCGTGGTGAATTTATCCCCGTTGCTGCTATCGTTCGGTCGGCAGATGCTTGGGATTGTATAGAATAAGGCACTGAACTCGATTGTGCGACGCTTGAAGATGATGTCGGTATACCTCTTGCGGAGGTGACGGATAGGGAAGATGAAGAGCGATGTCTTCGAGATGGAGTTGGATGAGTTGGGCCCGTCATTTGATTCGTTGAACTTAGATCATGCGCATCTATTGTAAGAAGTGATTGTGCTGTAGAGGTGGTAGAAACTACGGAATGGTTTGAAGCGACAGAAGCATTGTTTTTTGCCCGCAACGCAGTCAATTCCCGTGTAAGACGATTGACCTACATCAAAATTCTTGTCAATAGTTATAGTCGAGAAGAAATTGTGTCATACTAACAACAGCTTCTTGCTCTCTCTCCAGCACAGAATGAAGCTCTGCTGGTGTCATTGGCCGTGGATGACGTATAGGTATACTTGTGTTATCCGAATTGGTAATAAACGGACTATATGAAGCTGTAGTGCCATTGACTTGTGAAGGTCTTCTTGATGTATTGACTGATGTGGGCTGGGATGTGCGAGTCGTTGTTTGCTGGATTTGTGGAGATTGCGCATCTATGGGAGATGTAATTGTTACCATCTTGACTACTCTAGTGGTGTTAATAAGGACGACGCGTATGGCTTATAGCAGCATTGGTTCAAGTATGAAGTTGTGACATCATTCATCGACTTGCCCTGATCACAAAATTCGAGGCACGTTTCACATGTCAATTGTCAAATGTCAAACGTAAGAATAGTACATAAATGTAGTATACGTAATTACTCATTTAATACATTATTCACTAGCAGAGCCTAATTGATCATTATGACATTCCTCTCACCGGCTACCACGAAAGTCGTTACATGATTAAGAAATTTTAATCAAGTTGTTCCTAATATGTACGGGACAAGTTTCTCAAATACCAGTCCACCAATTTTCTACCTACAGTAGCTTCCGAAACATGAATCATATCCTGTGTCAAACAATCAGTCATCAATTACGGAAAAAATGTTAGAACAAATTGACTTACCCCTTGCATAGCATAATCGAGTTCCGCGGAACTGACCACATCTCCTGTCAATAAACCTCCTTCAGCATGTCTAACTTGTCGACTTCTCTGCTTGTTGACCAGTAACCATCTCCTGAGCGTCTCTGCATCAACTTCAAGGAAACCTGCAAGTTTTTTGACGTCCATGGTAGTATATAGCTTAAGATAACTTCTAATGGTTGGACTGTACATATTATTGCGGACATCCTCCATGAATATGCTTAGTTGATGTTCAATAGCGTCTCCGGTATGTTGTGGGTTGTCGAAATCTGGGGGTGTAGGTGAAATGAATTTGGGACAAGCAGAACGGAAGAGTTCTTCGAATATTGGAAGGGCTTCTGGTCCACCACGTTGCATTCGTACGAATTGCTCTCCGTACTTCTCCCTCAAGGCGGTATGAATGGTGTCATCTAATTTGGTAGGTTGCATAGCTACACAGATAGCCACAAGAGCATACATTTGATCGTTCTTCTTTGCAATGTTATCGTATTGTGCATTCTTCTGGAAATTCTTCGTCCTTGACACGTAAATCAAAATATGTGTAAACATTCGGATAGCATCAGAATAGCGACGCATCATCATGTAAGAGAATCCAATATAATAGTAAGTTGTGAAATGAGCAGCCATGACTCTGGCAAATATAGACTTTTTGTTCAACTCAATGTCGTCTAATGTTTTCAACGCCAGACTGAAGTCACCCAACAAGCAGTGTACACGAAGAAGACCAATGATGGAAAAATACCCCAGCATCTGGTACAAAGGTCGTGAACCATATTGACCTGCATGTTGCGCCGGTTCTTCACCACGTCTTTTGGCAGCCAGCTGCTCGCAGATTTGTGAACGTTGTATAAGAGAATATAAGACGTTGAGTACACTGTAGCAGCCCCATGTGCTCGGGTTTTCACGAAGAATCGTGACATCTTCTTCGTTGTCGGGTTTGATGGCGAGTTTTTGTCTGTAACTACAGAATGTGTTGAATTGGTAGATGAATTCATCAATTACTTCCCAAGCCCAATAAAACTGTAAAACACGTCAGAAGAGGTCCTCAAACATTCTTCAAAGACTGTCTTATTCTTACCGATGGCATTTCCAAGTCCACCGGTCCATCCGAGTTAAGAATGAAGTGGAAAAGATTACAATAACTATCGTAACTGGCAATCTTGGACTCCAAAGGTGCGCCATACTCCAGAGGTTGAGCTGCCGCAACAAGTTGTGCTTGTAGATCTTGTAGTCCACCTCCCACGGAGGATATATCTATTTCCTCTTGGTATCCATCTTCATATTGCACTTGTTCTCTGTAATCATTGGCCAATGCCTCCTCTTCTACATCCGAGTTATCGTCGGCGGCCAGTCGCTGTGAATCGCTCTGTTGGAAACTGGCTTGCGCCGTTCTGAGACTCATCCTGTGCAATTGGACCTGGTGCTACTTCACGCTGGATCCTGGCTCGTTGTTGTCGTCGAACAAAATTTCCAAAACTCGCGAAATGCAGGGTGGGAGTCACGTGTGCCAAGACTATTTATGCAAACATCAACCATATCAAGTCTTCTTCTCGCAAACTTTGTCCAAGTCAAGTATGTATAGAATGACAGAGATCATGCAAGAGTCGTGTCAAACGACATGTCAGCATTCGCTGTCGCGTCTGAACAACCCGATAGTGACGCTTGAGCAGCTTTCCGTGTCCCGCTCGAAGCAGAAAGGTTTATCACAGGATTTGGAGAATGCGGTCAAATATCATGCTTCATGCGTTCTGCAAGCATTGGGTGTACTCCTACGCCTTCCGCAAATTATTATTGCTGAGGCCATTGTGATATTTTGGCGGTTCTGGGTTGGTGCGGGAGGTGGGAGTCTCCTCGAACACTCCGCAAAGGTTTGCTTGTATCTGTCCAAATTGTGTTGTTTGTAGGCAATCCGACCAATCGTATAGGATGTTTTCGTTGCTTCATTGTTTATCGTGACTAAGACTGGCGCTCACCCTGTCACGCCCCGTCAACTTTTGAGCAGTCTCCAGTATGTATTGCAGAATTGGTCGGGCCAATATGTGGCTAGCAAGTCAGCTAGCATACCATTGTACACCGAAGGCACATATCAATCTGACCGCATTGCTTTACTGAAGACGGAAGCAGTTGTCCTCCAAGCACTTGGATTCCAGACATATGTTGCTACACCGCATCTACTGTGTATTAACTATTTAAATGCTCTGTCTATACTTCAAAACGATGAGGATCAGGCGTCACGAAGCCAGCTTGTTCAAAAGGCTTTCACACATCTGAATGCTGGTCTGTTGAGTCCTCAGATGATTTACTTGACAAGCCAACCAAATGCGTTGGCTGTAGCAGCATTATATCTTGCAGCTCGTGAACTGTCCATTAGCATGCCAGACGGTCAATGGTGGGAAGTGTTTGATATTGAAAGGGAAGAGCTTGGGTTCTTGGTCGTTGCATTTCTCAGCATGAAAGAATTTGCGGAAGAGCAAGCTCGTATTTGGGGGAGAGAAGGACCACCTTTAGATTGTCAAGCTCTGCGAGATCTAGTCAAGCAGGATACTGCTCGCAACACATGATATCAGGCTATCCGGGGTCAAAAACGATTGGTATTTTATAATTAAGTAATACATGGTTTGAATATTACAAATCTCCATCTGCCCTACCTCCTCCATCATCGTCTCCTCCATCATCATCTTCTCCTGGTGAAAAGTATTGCTCTGCGTTATAATCATTATCATCATCGTCATCATCGAATTGATCCGGATCGGCATCATCTTCGGCATTTTCATCATCTTCTTCACGGTCATCCATATTCGCGTCGTTGTTTTCCTTTTCCGCATCTGCATTGTCGTCATTTACATCATCGTTTGCAGCATCAGCCTCCCCATCTTCATCCAGCGCCGAAGACCAATTATCTATTCTTGTTTTTGTACTGATTTTTAAGGTTTTGTTCTTCTTTATATCATCTTTCTCGCCCATTGTCGGCCATAACTCTACAGGGAAATACTCTCTGACCCACAGCTGAGCTTTCAGGTTCGGTAGTGCATTTCTCGATTTTTTGAATTTCTGCACATAAGTCGATTGGTCTTCAAAAGCGTCAAAAAATGCTGTCGCTGGTGTACGTTGATTTTTTGACGATTTTGAAACTCGATACGTGCTAGATTTTGGAAGCATACAATAATGCGCTCCATCATGTACTTGGGAGCGAAGAGTCCGGTAATGATTGACTATCACTCGTTCTGCGGTAGTTGGGACTTCGGCGTAAAGGAGTTCATATTTCTACAAATTTTGAGAACGAGAATTATCATAGATTATTCAGTCGCTTACAGGAAACGTGCGATTCGCTTCGGATACAACTTCGAATAATGCCTTTTCGTCAAAGTCGAGTCCAAGCTGGGATGATAAAGTCGACTTTCCGCCTCGAAATCCTCCCCTACCACCTCTTGACATTTTGAGCGAGTCTTGTCATCCATTGCTTAACATCTCTGTGCTAGGCATATTTTATTAATGATCGGCTTTCGTTCCGACGTTCCTTGACCAAAAATTATTGTCACTCGTCATTATTTCGTGGTTATAAATTTTGGTATGTTATGCAATTGGATGTTACACAAGCATTGTACAAGTCTAGGTCTATCATGTTTTAACTATCTGAGATTAGCTACCGCCTCTGTGAAACCAAACTCATATCCGAGGCGTTACTTGACTGAAATTGCAGTATCTCTCCCGAGGATGGCAGAAACGACTATTGATTCTCCGCCGGAACACGGACAAAGCATAGTTCATGAGGGATCCACTTATACTACGATAAAAGAAGGGTTAGCGTTTATTCTGGTACCACCACAGGCCAAAGCAGCAGCGGAACAGAAAGACAAAGTTGGATCGAATAAAGCAGATGCGGAACAAGCGGTACAACATGTATTCTACAACCCCATCCAGCAATTCAATCGTGATTTAAGTGTCTTGGCCATCAGAGCCTATTCAGAGGACTTTGAAGTACGGCGGAGGCAATTTACTGTGAAGAAGAGTGCGCAGAATAAAAACAAGAAGGAGAAGAATAAGAAGAAGTCTGGTCGGTCAGTAGAGAATGATGTGAAATCAACAACCATAGATGGCGCAAATAAGAGTGAGATCGTGGATGGTGCACATGAACAAGTCATAGAGAATGTTACAGAAGACAAAGTGATGGGAGAGAATGCTGCTGAAAACAAAGTGACAGCAGAGAATGGGCTGAAAGAGACAGAAGAGACCTCGGAGATAAAGAAGCGTAAACATGAAGACGTATCAAGTGAGGTCGAGACTGCAAATAAGAAGATGAAAATGGAATCTTCAGATATAACACATACAGAAAGTGCAGAGCTTAATCCAAAAGTTGCATCAAAATTACCAGATGGTCAACGGCCTAATGATAAGTTGCGAAAATCGATGAGAATCCTCGATGCACTATCAGCTACAGGTCTACGTGCACTTCGCTATGCTTCTGAATTACCATGTCCTACATATGTCGTTGCCAACGATCTTCTCAAACAAGCCACGAAAACGATCGAGATGAATGTTCAACATAACAAATTAAGTGACAAGATCAAGGCTTCCACTTCTGATGCGCAGGCTCACATGTACATGGCAGCATTTGGGAATCAAGGCCATGCATATGGAAAATATGATGTGATAGATCTCGATCCTTACGGCACAGCAGTACCGTTTCTTGACGCTGCGTTACTTGCGATTAATGACAATGGTCTTCTTTGTGTGACATGTACCGATGCTGGTGTATTTAATTCGACAGGCTTTCCAGAGAAATGTTATGCTTTGTATGGCGGAACATCTATCAAAGGTCTGCATGCACACGAAGGTGGTCTACGCTTGATTCTCAATGCTATTGCCACTGCAGCGGGCAAGAACGGGATGGCTATCGAGCCTTTATTGAGTCTGAGTATCGACTTTTACGCGCGAGTCTTTGTAAGAGTCAAGAAAAGTCCTGCAGACGTGAAATATCTGGCTGGTAAATCTATGATAGTACATCAATGTGATTCTGGCTGTGGTGCATGGTCTATACAACCAATGGGTCGATTTAGTGTACAACAGGGGAAAAAAGACACGCCTTTTTCTAAATTCCATTTGGCTCAATCTTCTCGTGGTCAATCTTGCGAGTTTTGTGGGTTCAAGACACATGTGGCAGGTCCTATGTGGGCAGGTCCATTACATAATCCTCACTTCATCAATAGAATACTTGATTATTTACCAGATTTGGATAAGGAGACATATGGTACAACGCAACGTATAGAGGGAATGTTGACGTCAGCGTTGGAAGAAATCGAAGTATTGTCGACTGCAAACATGCCTAATTCGCAACCCTCGGCAGAATCTACATCTGTCGCTGATGAAAGCGTCAATGAACAAGAGAACACGGACTCTCATCCTTCAGGACTCATACTCCCTTTGCCGGTCAATTTGATCGATGCACATCCGTTTGCAATAAGTCCTGCTAATCTTAGTAGAATAGTTAAATGTCGTGCTCCTCCGGAAGCAGCTTTCAAAGGTGCTCTTAGACACATGGGATTTGTAGCGACTAGAACACATACTAAGCCTGGTATGATCAAAACCCAAGCTCCTTGGGGTGTTTTGTGGCATATAATGCGAGAATGGGTGAAAAAGTGTAAAGAAAACAAAGACGAGACTTTGGGTCATGTTGGACAGACGATGGCTGGATTTAAGATATTAAATTATGAAGAGAAAGAGAGTGATTCAGCAATGGATATTGACAATGTCGACACCACTTCTGGAAATCCTATCACATCTAAGACTCAAGATCAAAGCAGCTCTTCCCAATATGGTCAAGTTATTTTTGACGAACGACTTGGTAGAGATAATCCAGATGGCAAAACTAGACGTAAGAAATTAGTACGATGGCAGATGAACCCTCGAGCTAATTGGGGACCAATGAGTCGAGCAACAGGCTCATCTTCATGATTATGTATATATATATATATATATATCCAATTGTACATTTACTTTTTTATTCATTGACATTTACAAATGTGTTACAGACCAAGTAGATTGACCTCTTCTAAAAGGCAACACTTGGATATTTCCATCTTTACTCTCCAACATATCTGCAATCGTAGCACCGTTCTTTACCAATCTAACCATTGTTCCCTTTTGCGCTGCTTCACCACCATAAAACTCTCTACCGTAAATCGATAAAAACCGCACGACTTCTTGACTATCCACGTCTTTATCCTCCAACCATCCCTTTTCCACAGCATTGTCGATCGCATCCAACACTATTCCTACGGCGTTCATCTGCGTAAACACCCCCGCGGCGACTTTATCCGCACGCTTACTACCAACGGGGTGCGGGGCGCTATCACTCCCGAAGAAAAACTTTCCGCGGTTGTCCTCCCCCACGACAGTCTTTAACAGGGCCATTCTGTCGCCGTGCGTCTTGGCGACTGGTTTGCAGAAACAATGCGGGTCGCCGGCCCAGTCGTCGACGGTTAAGCTGAGATGATGCGCCGTGATGGTCGCGACGACGTTGTTTCCGCACTGCTTGACCGCTTCGATGGCCGCTTGCGACGTGCAGTGTTCGAGCACGATGCGCAGTTTCGGAAAGGTGGAATGGAGGAGGAAAAGGGTCGGGAGGAAAGATTCTTCGGCATTGAGGACGGAAATGGGTCGTTGTTTGTCGTTGTTATTTGGTGATGATGACGAGGGAACTTCGCCGTGGAGATTCAGGACGAGGTCTTGGTTTTGCATCTCGTCGAAAACGTCGTGGAATTGCTCGTACGATACGACGCCAGAAGAAGAGTTTGTCGTCACGCCCGCGGGATAGGATTTTATACCCACTATTCCGGCCTTTTTCGCTTCTTTTACCGTCTCGCGCGTTATAGAAGGGTGGAGGTACAGTGACATGAGAAACGTGGTAGAGGGAGAAAGGATCTGGAGTTGGGATTTGTACTCCAATGCTCGTTGGACGGTCGTTATGGGTGGAATGAGATTCGGCATCACAAAGACAGTGTCGATTCCAGAAGGAGTAATGGTTGGGGTGACTAGTTCCATCATTGCGTCTTGACGGAGGTGAACATGAAAATCCGCTGGAGTAGGGATTGTGGTCCCATCCAGTTCAGAGAGCGGCATATTGACGAGTAATCAATCTGTAATATCGACCAAGCAGATCAGTAATTGACTGTGATCGATTTCTTGTGGTTGTCAAATATAGAGATTGAGTTTGAAGAGGAAAAGTTTAATATCTAACACGAATTTCACCTTGATTCACCACATATATGATGATTATCTAAAGCTAGCTATGGGTACATAAATGCACAGAGACAATATAATCCCTCTGCTCAACCATGACGACAGATTAAAGTAATCATAAAATTCAATATCGCGTCAGATTTATAATGTTATCTGTGAGCACTTAATGGAGTATTTGCAGCAGGTGATACTGATCCGGGTGATAAATGTGCCACAGGTGATAAATGAGCCTCGAGAGAATCCAGTCTATATTTCTCCTGTTGTTCTGCTTTCATTTGTGACAATACGTCTGCGCGTGCTACAGCGGATTGTATAATTTGCTGTTCGTCTGTAGTCAAATGTTTGGTAATGTCTTGATAAACTTGTGGGTTGATTTGTTGACAATCTGCACTATCTATTAGTGAAGCAGTCTTTGATGTGGGACGTGGGAAATAAACTTACGCATGAGTGCATCTTTCAGTAGTGCAAATGGTTCAACCTTGTCAAGTGGTGTTTCAAGCATATTCTCTTCTTCAAAATCCTCCGCGTCGTCAAATTCATCACCTTCTTCATCTCCCTCTGTTTTTGAAACCTTTAATGCTTGTTGTTTCACAAATTCAAGATATGCACTACTTTCATCGTGGACTTCTCCGGATTCTTCAGGAGTTTCTTCAGCATTCCAATCGACGTCACCCTCCCATTCTTCCTCTTCATCCTCATCATCATAATCCAAACCGAGCTCTGCATCTTCTTTGGCAGCCTCCTCCTTATCTGTAATATTGTCAGTCACGTTATTGAATAAGACAATAACTCGTCAAACTTACTCTTTTCTGCCGCTGGCAAAGTCTGAAACAATCTAGCAAGTCCTTGAAGTAATCTTGGCCAGCCAGGCATGATACTTTCAGGGATTTGATTAGATGGAACCACAAGAAGTGAGGTAATGGCACATATTGCAAGTCTCTTGTCGTGAACTCTTTTGAATGAATCAATGCTTGAAAACCATAAACTAAAAAACTTATTCGTCCAGTTATTTGTCTCGAGAATATGCAGCGACAGTTGTGCATTGCAATAGATTGCATTGACAACCGACTCTATCAGGTTGAATCTATACGTCTGCGCCCGTCGCTGGTTGTTAGTCAATTCTCGCATTGCAAATTCTATAAATTCTGGCAAATACTGATCGATTCTTCCACGCATGTTCAACATGATTGCTTCTGCTAGTTTACAAGCACAAATACCCTCCACTCCATTAGTATTATCACTTTTGAAAACCTTGCGAATTATATCAATGATCGCGTCCAAATAAGGCCTATGTTCTAACATTTGCTCGCTGCCAAATGCTACAAAATTCTCCAGTGCTGGTAACATATCTTCGAGGTACAATTCACCCCCAGCATCAAAGGTCTTTGTGATAAGCTCGAATGCGGTCCACATTGTCGGTGAAATCGTCTTTGCAGCATATGTACAGCTATCAACAATCTCAAACACTTCATTATATAAATCGTATAATTTATGCTCTAGAGTTATTGCCACAACAGGCATTAACACGGTTTCCATATGTGTCAGTACATCTGGAGTACTTTCCAAGGTCAGTATTAATGTGCCTATAGTTTGTAAAACGCCAAGAGCTGTAATGCATTTATCGTCAGCAAAATCTCCAAACTCAAACTCTTCTGGCTCTCGTGAACCAGTCCGGTCGATGACTTCTCTTACGATACGCAGATACGTATCACGTAATTGTTCACTCAACGCTACGGCGAATGGTGTCAGTTCGGTGGCGAATACCTCGACAAAATCTTCCATGACATTCGCAAGTGCGTCGACGTCAACCTCATTGGCAAGTTTGAGAAGTTGTTGCATGATCTGAGGTATATTCTGTTGCATGGCTGTCTTGATCAAGTCATGTCGGATCAAGGGCTGTAATGCCAAGGCAGCCATAACTCTCACCGGTAGTTCAGGATCCGCCATCAGTTCAAGTATGTTTCTATATATAAGAACAAGATTATTCGAGTCCTTAAAGTCCAGTTGCTCGAATTTTTCCAATGTCTCACAAGCTCTCGCTCGTAAAAAGCCATGCTTGCTTCGGAATTCCGGAAATACATGTCGGACAAAGAAGTACTCGACTTGATCAGCTATTGGACTTTGCTTACCAAGTATCACGCCCGAAAGCGTGCCAATCATTCTAAGGGCGCCTTCTTTCTCTCGATAGTTCTTCTGCTCATCTGGTGCCGCTTCGTATTTGTTGACGATGGAGTTTACAAAATGTAAAACGTCGAATGTTTGCTTCCGCCGTGATTTTGTAAGTGTCTTGAGAAAGGAGCTGGCTGCAGTATCTGGACTTGCAACTTCTTCATACGTGTTTAGCTTTTGGTTGAGATATTCTGATGGATCATCGTGGAAAGTTTCGAGCTCTGCCTCGGTCTGACACAAGACAGGAAACATGAGATGTTCAATCAATATACTCATGTGAGGTTTGAGATGTTCCCACATGATTTTCGGTTTTATACAGTCATCAAGGAACATGATCGTATTAAATAGACATGCTTGACTCAGCCATGTCGTCTTGCTGACCCACTTTTCTATTTGTTGTAGATAGCCTTGAAGGATCACTGGTGCAAAATCTTTGATAAAGGTTTCAGCAACTTCAGCATACGTTTCTGAAGGCTTGTTCGTCAAGCCCGCAGGGTTGCCGTATCTAGAATATGTAAGCATACTGTATGCTACTCGGAAATAAAACTAGACGTACCTAACAAATAATCTATTGAGATTCACATACGACCATTTCTTACACTTCCACCAATGATTCGAGTCTCGTTCATCTTCATCCTCCAGCATTGATTCGGGAGGTGGAGTTTTAGCAATCACGTTTAAGAATAATGTGCACCATCCTGACATGACTTCGTGACTTCGTAAATAAAGTGGTAATTCAAACTACACAAAGTGTTAGCAACTTCTTGTCCACTTCGCATATGCAATACCTTACTACTTACAAAAATAGTATGCTTATATGTCTTCAAAATAGTTCTCAAGATCTCGCCTGCATCTAGGCTTGTTTCATTCACGAGACTATTGGCAATATTGAGAAGTTGCGGAAAGGTTTGCTGCACTATATGATCGAAATCCTCTCGCTTATCTGCAGATTTGAAGCGATATGTTCGTGCTATTCCTAGCATACATTGAACTCCAACAGAGACAGAGGCGGCATCTCCTGCACTAAGAAGGGCCACGGTAGCCTGTAAGAATTCTGGCCATCTGCTTGGAAAATCTTCTTGCAAAATCTTTTGAAGTGTATGTAACAATTGTGCTCGAACTTGTGGTGTCGGTCCACGTATTACTGGTAGTAATCTGGTCTTGATAGTCGCTCTTTCACTGTTTGCCAATGGCGTCACTGGTTCTTCCTCGTTGATAGGCGTCCACCGTTTAAGTACTCGGTTTTTAAGGTATACAGAGCCTATATACAACTTAGTTTGCTGCAATCGAGGTGCTTTTTGTAAATTGACCTACATGCAAGCCTGACGCCAGCATCAGTCTCTAATTCCAATATATTGAATAGTGCTTCTGAGAAGCCTACATTTTCCTCGGCCTGGCGCGTTTCAAATCAACAAATTTGACCTACAATTGACCACCTCGGTGACAATACATACACGCTTGAGTTCCAACTCCGCTTTCTTTCTTATATCGGCATTGGTGTTAAGAGTAGCAGCTATGCCACTCCGTATAGTTGCCGAATCCATTGAATATATCAGTGAGAGAAATTTACCTTTTGACCCCGTCGATTTAGAATGCTTTGATGTGGATAAATATTGGCACGTGGAAGCGACGTCCTCATAGAAACATTATGCTACAAACCAGCACCTGATAGTCAGCAGAAGGTCATCGATTAGAAGTCCTGTAAGTATGTCTCTAGCTGATGAAAGAATGTGTTATAATATATTCAATGCGTATATTTTTTTTGGTCAAGCATTTGGTAGAATTTATGTCCAAAGGCCACAAGTGTTTTATAAGGTTTTCACGTGCATCAGCCCTGCAGAATGTACAGAGAAGGGGTCCTTACTCGGTTTCTGGTTATTTTTATACTGTATATTCTATATATCAAACCAGCTATTCATATAATAGACTACATCAAGAACAAGTATGCCCTTCATAACCATGATGATACGCCACAAATAGCACCAATACTTTCATGCATAGAAATGCTGTATAACCATTATAATGGGATATATATGCCTCGGTATACCCCTCAATAAATATGTGGATGACATATAAGACAATGACAGTCTTGTCGCTGGATGCGATCAATCACTATGTGAATTAATTGGCATATGTATGTGGATCAACAACCCTTTGCTCAAATGTTGGTTCATGTTCGGGGAAGAATGTGTTCTGATACTAGGTAGACACTGCGGCCAAAATTTCAAGCTGCTTATATAAATGAGCCTGCAGGACAATAAGGCGACGCATTGAGGGCTGTTGTGTTCGTTGGATTGGTCCGGCCATCTCTCGTGGGATGCAGGCGTTGTTCACGAAATCGGCTTTCATCTCGAATCCAAGCGTCGGTCGCAGGACGTATTGCTGTTATAATTACGTAGGCAGATTGCCCGCTTCGTCAATCATGATTCGGTTTCACACATCACCAAATCATGTCTGCTAGTGCTTCTTCCTCGTCCGTAAAATCGTTAGAAGTAGGAATGTCGCGGCGCTGTGACAATTCCTCCGTATCATCGGCCATTAGTGCATCGAGTTCATCCATTGAAGGCTCATTCTGTGGAATGCTATTGCTTGCCACTGTGGCACCTCCGAATCCTTCGATGGCCTGGTTATCTGTTGAGTCGCCCGCATTTGCAGCAGAAACGTTGCCATTTCCTTCATTATTAACGGTATCCTCGACTTCTTCCGAGGCTTCTCTTGGTTTGGGCTTTCCCTCGTCAATCCAGCTTCGCCGGAAGATCTGTAACTTTTTCTTGTGACCTAATTTCTCAATGATCGCAAGTCCATCCATGAATTTTGCGCGAGGATATAATTCATCTAGCCAGAGTTGATACATACTGAGTAGTCGCGCAACATCTGTAAACTATAGGTCTGTCAGATGTTTGATAACTACACTCTTGCACTGTCAAGCCATGTACCTCATGTCCTTTACCCTGGTACTTTTGTGATTTTCCTATTTTCCTTAGTCTAGGGATTCCTTTCGCTGAAAGTAATCTATTTAGCAGTCAATGGCCTAGCAATAACACACGAACAAGAGGTGTATTTGGTCTACCTTTCCTCATCAAGCTTAGCAATCGGTGCGCGTTTCTTGGTGACCACTACTTCCTCGTTCAGATTTGTGAGCGGTAATACTCCACTCGTTCGATTTGTTGGCTGTGATATTGCATCGGTTGTATTGCTTGCACGTTCAATTTCACCACTGTTAATTCCATTAATCGCCGCATCAAGTCCAGTGTCGAGATTGAATATATCGTCCAAGTCATCCCGTGGTCGTGCACTATTGTCTTGGACCGCTTGTGGCATTGTGTCGTAATGGAATCACCACATGTGTATGCTTATGCGTTTGATAAGACTGGACTTTTGGGGTGGACGCGTAGGGACTTTGCGGGGACGCGATCACTCTAAGAGTTTTTTATGCATGGCATAATTTATTTAATGAACTAATCTACAAGGGCTGAGTATCCCATCGACGTTCGAGTACACATCAGTTGTATTGAGATGTCTGTGGATACATAATGACAATTGAGACCTTATTGCTAGTACAATGTCAGCAGAAATTGAAAAAGGAATTCCGATCGTAAAAATCATCCAAGAAGAATTACATGCCCTAACAACGAAATGCAATGAAGAAGGACTGATTAGCGTTGACCGGCCACTCACAAAGGACCGATTTGAATCACAGCTTGTCAGTCTGATCAATAAATTACAAGCCGACGTCGACACTACACAATCTGCTACTGTATTGGAGACTGCGACTCGTGCGGCATTCTATAACAACTTGGTATGTTAAAATCAAACCTGACATAGATTTAAATTGACCAGAGGACAAGGCTAGTAATGTTGAATTGACAAACGACTCGTTGTCAATATGGGGATTGCTTGATGTCATATTAGTACTTAGCGAAACTCGTGAGTGCATATGTAGCATCCGTTGAGAAAGTACACTAATCAGCGGTTATTTAAAAGGACAAACGGGGAGAGCTTTACTATGGTATCTTATCGAAGAACTGATCGAAAGCCAGACTGCAAGTGGCTGTCGCATAATATTTGATTATCTAGACGAAAGGCGGGATAGGTTAACACAGGTATGCTTTAGCAGTGCAGGTCAAAACAATCAGAAACTAATTATGCCAGCGCGAATTTCAAGTCACACATTTGATCATACTTCGAACATGTAACGAGTTACTTAGACGACTATCTAGAGCAGAAGACGCAAGTTTTTGTGGTCGAGTTTTCTTCTTTTTATTCCAAGCTTTCCCATTGGGAGAACAAAGCTCTGTTAATTTGCGAGGCGAATTTCATACCGACAATGTTATTAACTTTGAGGAGAAACAAGAGGAGGGCGGAGAACCAACAGCCTCCCCAAATACCGACGTCAAAGGCGTAATAGGAAAAGAAAAGAATGATGTGGTGAATGCTGATACGAACAAATTCTACACTACATTTTGGCAATTACAACAGTATTTCTCAATGCCAACAAGGTTATTCGATAATGAACAACGTTACGCAGATTTCAAGACGGCACTTGAACAGACTATCGAGGTGTTCAGCAAAACACCCGTGATCAAAACAGGTTCATCCAATAATGACAAGAAAGGTGTGAAGCGGAAAAGAAGCTACCCTAATTCGGATCAGGATATCGATAATTATAATCCTAGATATTTGACGAGTCGAGAACTCTTTCACTTGGAGGTATCACCGCTTACTGAAGCCTTTCTTATATAATATCTAGCTGACAAGTGGTAATTATAGTTGAGTGACACGACATTTCATCGCCACGTACTTGTGCAGGCACTTATACTCCTGGAATTTCTGTTATCTCTAGCCCCAGAAGTGCAGAAGAAGCTTGATGATGCGCATATCGAACGGCTTAACTTAGCTGTAAACTACGCCTTTGTGCTACATGAAGAAAAGGTATGTAAAAATATATTCTCGTCGAACTTGTGCTAATTTACAACAGCGAAAATGGATCATTTCAATACAAGCGAAGATTGCAACGTATCTCACGCAAGGACCTGAGGGTCAATTCTATTATCGTATGGTATCTACCGTTCTTGCCAGAGACAAAAACTGGATCTGGTGGAAGCTCAAACGATGTCCGAGCATTGTGAAAGAGCCTTTGGGTATCGACGATTACCTGGGAGCTATCAAAGGTTGTACTGACGCCACAGCAAACCGAAGGATGCGGGCTAGACCTGTCGGCAGTATGGACCTGACATTTCTATCCGAAGCAGATAAATCACAAGGTCTGGAAAGTCTGAAAGATTTGAGTCGCTGCGCAATACCAACGATCGATAACTTGTTACATGAAAGTTCTACATGTGAGCTAGATCTAGATTTCGCTGAGGGGGAAGAGAAGGAGATACTACGGGCCAGAATAGACAGTCTTACCTGGAGAGCTGTAAGGGCAACAGCAAGAACGTCTCTGAGCCGTTTAGATAAGTTAGAGCCAGATAAGAAACTAAAAGACATCATCGATCAGGAAACACAAGCGCATGAAGAACGGAATGGCACGGTGGGGCCAGATTCGAGGAAGGTAATCGAGGCGGTTTAGTGCATAAGTTAAGATGCCGTAAAGTCGAAACCAAATGTGTGGAATTGAGCTCTATGAGCTGAATAATCAAAGGCACGAGAAAAAGATCCATGCTCTGTCAGAGTTGCAGGACCGAATTTAGCATGACTATGCCGAGCTAACATTCATGGGTGTAAGCAGGGCATTGTACAGTAGTGGTATGTTTCATTTATAGAAAAAATGGAATTCCCCGGCATTCAACACATGCAGTAAAAAGCACGGTACTTCATGTTCTGTCTCGAAATTTGAGGAGCCAAGACCATGATTGTAATCGGGGTATAGAAACTTGGTACAATATGGCGAGGAATTATGGTCCGTGTGGTCTCAACGGAATTCTGCCTACCACTTCAGCATCATGTTGCCTAAAATTATCATTGCTAGTCTACTGTAATAATAAAAAGTCGATGTCTCCCCGCAATTCCCATGAAAAGTTGACAGCACGACAGCACAATGGAGAACTTTATTATTATTAAGGATCCACAATAGCCTCCTCCTTTACATGTTAATAAGGCACGATGCTGCGGTTCGTAATCAAAAATGACCCGACACTACGGTTCAAATTAATGCCAATTGTTTCGACCGCCGTGCCTCGGATTTCTGAACCCTAGAGCTCGTTTATAGGAAAATATTCGATATTATGACCGAGATTCACATTGAGCATGGCCTTGTAAGTGGATTCGCGATGACGCTCATTATCGAGGGGTAGCATGATCCATCACCGGTGATTCGAATCATATCATTGCCCCATTAATCATGGGTGAAGTCAATATTCGTTTGTCTTCTAGGTGGATAAGGCCTCGTTCGCAGCGGAGAACATGCTTGTAGATCAATTCCTTCCCGTGTGGATACTCGTCTCTTGTGGCGCTACTCGCGGTCCATTCTTTTGGCACGCCTTTGAGAACTTTTGGCGAACCATCCAGTCCCGTCAAAGTATTTGAAGCCGAGCCTTGATGTGAGATTTTTGTCAGTGCACAATAGTTTCCTTTATTTCAATTATAATCTTATCCTTTTCTTGTACTTTATATAATAACACGGCAATCCTACATACTGAGCTTAGTTCAAATATCGTTCATAGTCAGAGACATACGAACAAGGATAATCAAGCTTGAAGCAAAGGACGATAACATAATCTTCAAATCAATCAGCCTCATCGGCAATCAACATTGATATGACTTCTCTTGCTCCATCTAGACTTCATTATCCTTCGTCATATCCTCTGGAAACATTAAACTTCAACCACATTGAAGGAAGTCATTTCATGGCGGGTCAAGACTATAGAGCACCTCAGCTGTACAAACCGAGCACAAATGGTGTAAAGCCTGTCAGATCGTCTCATCCCAATAGCTTTGATACGGGATGGAACGATCACCCTACCGTTCTTGAGAGATTTATGGTTGACCACGAAAATAATCCTCTATATCCTACAGCTGAGCGCCCGTTCTCGCTATATTCGCATTCTAATTGTGCATTTTCCCTCAATACTGGATCTTCATGTGTAGATACTTGTGCAATCGGGTCTGCTGATATTCCCTCCATCCCGACATTTCCAGAAAAAGTCTTGTCAACCCCGTCCAGCATTGACAGTCGAGAATCTTACATTGATATAACACCAGCCCGTTCACAACCCATTCAAATGAAACGATTTCGACTGACTAGCTTGCATACAAGGATGCTTATGGCCGAGTTCCTGCACCATCCACATCCAGATGCTGCCCAACGATTGCGTTTAGCACAATCAATACCAGGTCTTAGTCCTCGTCAAGTACAAGTTTGGTTTCAAAATAGGTGAGCAGAATCGTACATCATGTGCTTCATTTCTTGTGTCCGGTGGTACTGATGTTCAATAGGCGAGCTAAGTTCAGAAGACTGAACAGGACTGACAGATGCGCCACAATCCAATATGAAACTATATTACGCACTGCATGAACACATCCGAGAGATTGCTTTCCTATTGAAGAGTCTGAAATGCCATACATATCGTTCAACATCTTCAAAGTCTGGTCTCGATCAGTTTCTTCCACTCAAGCCATCACTGCTTTTGATTTCAAACAAACACCATATGGTTAACAGCGAGAGCTAGTCTCTTAGATGGTGGCTATGGTAGTATATACTCGTTCTAGGCGGACGGAAGAGCTCTTCTAAGATTATAGTGCTATTTATGCTATCTGAGATCAGTTTCATCACTTTCAACAATCTGGATGCAGTTCTGATTCCGGGATTGAATTCGGCTAGGGCGGGATCGAGCATAAGAAGTCAGAGCGAACGTGTGACGTTTAATAATAGTCTACAAGCGACAACATGACGACGATTATGCATTTTTGGAACATGAAATGAATATTCAGTCACTGCAGCATTGGTGACAATATATCGCCTTTAAACAACCAGCGACGGATTCTGAAAGTCCTAGTAGGTGTAGAGCAAGTAGATATGCGATCGTAACAAAGCTCTCTCCGATAGATACTTATCCCACGATTCATTGGAGAAAGCTTAGCGGCTCATGGACAAGTTGGATGCAGGGCAGACAAAAATTATCACGTGCAAACACGAACAGGTTTCAGGGGTAAAAAAGTCAACTGTTTTTTTAAATCGCGTTCTATCTAGCGCGTAACAACGGTGATATATGTTTGTATCTGCGAGCGAGACCCAGCTTAGGCAAGGACTGGTTTTCATACTCTCCTCTATTTCTTCAAAGCGATATTGATGCAATGGTGGTCAGATTATTGTTCAATAGACAATAACATCAGGATTTCAAATTATTTATGATATTAAAACGTGTTGCGGAAAACCTCAAGCAATTGAGGCCTTTAGGCATGCTAGATAGAAGACGATAATTTACTGATTAGTTGAACAACGATGTGCAAAGAAAGACCTCGACAAGTCTTTTTCACTGCTGAAATCTGTCACAAGTGAAATTCAAAGTGTGCCCTGCGCAATGACCACATGCGTGACTTTCACAACTCTTTATAAGTGCTTGCATCAATGGAAGCCATAATTCATATACTGTGCGAATTAGAACAGACTCTCGCTATTCAATTGCGACTGTAATCTGTCAAGACTTTTAATACAAGATTGGGTAGAGTAGGGAAGCAATTGATGTGATGGTTATGAGCTGTCATATTATAACTTGTCAAGTCTACAGCCGAACTTAAGGAGTCGAACACCAAAAAAAGTAAAAAGTTCCCACTAAAATTTCATTTCCTAAATAAATCTTCCCGGCTTTTATTCAACGATACGCCTTCATCAGGTGTCTCCTTTTTCACACTCGGCGCATCGCTTTAGATATTGCATTACGAAGCGCTTCTTTGAGCGCCAGTAATATTGTATAAAGCTGCAGTGTATTTTATCAAAAGTTTAGATACTTTTGTGATACCCTGTAAAACTCTCACAAGAAGCTGTGCCGGCGCAGCTGATCTTTCGAAATCTTCTGCTGGCATTGTAATCACAGGACCCGTAGCCTTTTGCATCAATACTTGTAATATTCACACTCGTTCACAACATTCGATTTATAGAGACGGGTTTCAGATACCCGCACAATATGGCAAGATAGAAAAAAAGCGTAAATAAGAAAAGAAATATGTCAGGGCCTTCACAATCAGTCAACGCCCCTCAGCAGGCTTCTGCTAACGGTGTTTCGGCCGAATTTACTCGTACAGACAATGATGGAAGAAAACCATCAGTCGTTATCAGCGCAAATGGAGCGACAGGACAATTACCAAACGGCGCTATGCCTTCCCAGAGTGCTCGTCATAATATAGCTTTTGGATCTCTTACTGGCAACAGTCAACAGTCCAACATGGCAAACAACATAAACTCACATCAACCTCAACACAACGGTCTCCAGAATGCTGCAACAGATCTACGTATAGCATCACCCCAACCAATACCACAACCTCCTGCTAGTGGAGGAAGTAAACCTCTCGCTCCTTTACAAGGTTCAGCCAATGGTTTAGTGTTTGGAAGTTCGAATATGGACACCACTGGGTCGTATGCAGCAGGTTTACGCCGTGAATCATCCCAATCCGGTCACAGCGTTGGTTTCATGGGTCCGAATGCTCGTGGAGGCCGCGGAAGTTATAGTCAAGGCCAACAATATGGTGGAAATGCCTTTTCACCATCAATGGCAAACAGACAGGCAATCAATACACGTAACCATGGTGGTATGTCATCGCCTTACAATGCTTCGCAACCTATGCACAACGCTGCATATAATAATGCACGAAATGCGAGTCCAATGGTCAATGCGATGGTACCCAATATGCCCCATCAAGGCATGTACCCCGGACAACCATTCAATCAGCAATATGTAAGTCATGAATTCAGTTTCAAGATGATTGATTTGCCACTGGAACTAATTCTTCACAGGATTATTACAACAGTTATTACCAACCAATCCAGCAAATGTCTGGACAAATAAATCCTCAAATGAATGCTTCATACTATCCTCCACAAAGTCAAAGTCCTCGTGTCGGACAGCAATTGATACTTCCATATGGTGGTCCTCCAGCAGGTCAATCACCGTATATCGCACCTCAGATAACGCGAACCACGTCACAAATGTCCATGATCGATCGACCAAGCTCGAGCATGAGCAATAAACCGCAAACAAGCAGCAACAATAACAACAATGCTTCTTCTAAAGCGTCAACCTTTGCTCCCGCTTCCTCAACAACCGCAAGCTCTGCACCTACTTTCAAAATTCCACCCAAGAGGCAATCAAAGGCTATTGTAATCAAGAATGCCCAAGGTGAAGAGATTCATTTTGACAAAAAATCTACACCTCCAGCTGCTACATCCACATCTGTTCCAGCAAGCAGTCCATCAGTACCAGTCGCCGCCTCTACTTCATCGTCTACAACCCCTACAGCAGCACCAATACCTACTCCTCCTTCTCGAGCACAAAGTGTCAGCACTGCTAGTGGCTCTCAGTCAAAAGTAGAGCCTAGGAACACCAAGACAGATGAAGAAATAAAGGTTGGCTTCCAAGAACAGGTCAAACGACAAATCGAAGCCCAAAAAGAACTTGATAGAAAGGGAAAAAGTGAAAGCGTCTCTGAGAGCAAGACTACGGATGTTGAAGATGTTTCTCCAACTACAAAGGAGCCTGTAAAGGCCGAAATTGAAAAGGAGGTAAAAGCAGCAACTGTCGAGTCTGTCAAGATGGAGTCCGCTTCCAAATCAAGTGAGACGGACAAAGACGCGCCAAAGATTGAAACGGCCAAATCAGAAGATGATGAAGCTGCTCGTCTGAAACGTGAAGAAGATGAAAGGATCGAGCGCGAGATAGCTGAAATGGAAGCTGCCGAGCGTGAAGAAGAGGAACGGGAACGTGCTTATAGTGAGAAGAAGGTCAAGGCAGCCGAGGAGAAGAAGAAACTTGAAGCTGCAAAAGCTGACGACGATATGAAGCGCATGGAACGCGAGGCTGAGGAACTGGAAGCGAAACGCGAGAAAGACAAGACAGATCCAAAGGAAGAAGAATCTGCTCAAACAAAGGCTGACAAGGCCCTCTTTTCGTCACTCAAGAAACCTACTTTGGGACCTGGAGCCAATTTGTCAGTAGATACATCTACATCAGCAACCGGAGATGAATCAATGTCTCCCATGACAGTCACGTTTGATACTTCCGCCACCTCGCCTCAGAAGAGTGCAAGACCGAAACCAGCACATCTAAAATTAAAGACGGATAAAAACGTCGAACCAGCACAACCTACGCCTGGTATGCAAGCACTTAGAAGTGCTCGTCTTCTTGATATCAAGCATGATCACATTCAGTATCCTGAAGGTATACTTTCACCTAATCCTGCCATCAATCAAACTGCCAAACAACGAGGTAGAGCTTACGACAAAGCATTCTTGCTCCAATTCCAAGACGTTTTCAAAGAGAAGCCAACAGTAGATTGGGATCAAAGAATCAAGGATACCCTTGGAGATGCCGAGCCTGGCTCAGCTAGAGCATCATCTAGTAGACAGAATTCAGTATCAATGTCGTCTCGACAACCATCCAATCGACCACAAGCAGTCACTCCTGGATATGGAGGACCTATGGGCAGTTTTGGTGGTGCTGGAAGGACTTTACCAAGTGGTACTACTTCAATGGAAAGGTTTAATGCATCACAGGGTGGCAGACCATCATCGGCAATCCCTGGTGGTTTTGGAGGTCGCACAGGTGCTTTCCCAATGGGTCAAGCGATGAGTCGAAGTGGATCACTTCAACCATTGAACCAAGGTGGAAACCCTCCGTCACCACGTCCTACAGCATCCAAGGGTAAAGGAAGTCGACGTGGAGGAGATCGAGCGATGAGTAGAAAGGAGGATGAGTCGAACAACAAATCCATGCCTCTTACAGCCGGTTTGGAACTTGCTGCTCTGGAAAAATCTTCTACTGGATGGACTGCCCGAAGTATCGGTCAACCACTACTGGCCAATGCTGTTGCTGTTGATGGATCGATGCCTCCTGATATGGTGCAACGCAAGGTAAAGGCTGCTTTGAACAAGATGACGCCAGAGAAGTTCGACAAGATTTCCGATCAAATCATGGAAATTGCCAATCAATCTAGGAAAGAGACCGATGGACGAACATTACGACAAGTCATTCAATTGACATTTGAAAAAGCTTGTGATGAAGCTCACTGGGCTGGAATGTATGCCAAATTCTGTCAAAAGATGTTGACTACTTTGAGTAATGACATTGTCGATGAAACTATAAAAGGTAAAGATGGAAACCCAGTCACGGGGACTGCATTGTTCAGAAAATATCTGCTCAATAGATGTCAAGAAGAGTTTGAACGTGGATGGGAAGCAAATCTACCGGAAAAGCCAGAAGGTGAAACCGAAGAAGCTGCACTCTTGTCTGATGCTTATTATGAGGCTGCTGCTGCAAAGAGACGAGGTCTTGGATTGATCCAATTCATCGGTGAATTGTACAAGCTTGGCATGTTATCAAAGATGATTATGCATCAATGTGTATTGCGTTTACTCAACTTTGAAGGTCAACCAGACGAATCTACTGTTGAGAACGTTTCGAAATTATTACGAACTATCGGGTCAACGATGGAAGCAGATGAACAAGGACATACTCTTATGAATATGTATTTCGAACGTATCAATGTTGTTTTGGATCAACACAAAGATCTTCCTTCAAGGTCTAGGTTCATGCTTATGGACCTTACAGATCTAAGAAGTGGTGAATGGAAAGACAAGACTGCTTCAAAAGGACCAAAGACGATCCAAGAGATTCATGCCGAAGCTGAAGCTGCTCAAGCTGCTGCCGAAGTAGAAAGACAAAGACAGAATTCAAGAGGTGGAGGTCGTTTACCTCCAGGAAGAGGTGATGCACGCTCATTCTCTAGTCAAGGCATGCCTCCACCTGATTATCCAAGAAATCAAGTCGGAATGGATGATTTACGTCGTTTACAAAGTAGAAATGCTCAACCACGACAGATGAGTCAACAAGGTCTCGGTCCAAATCTAGGACCCGGTTCTAGTTTGTTTGCTTCTGGTCGTAGTGTGAGTGGAAGAAAAGGTCTTCGACCACCAAGAGATGGTGAAGTCAGTGGTAATAGCTCGAGGACAGGAACACCACCTGTGAGAAAGGAAGAGAAAGAGGCAACTCCACAAGCCAATGCTTTTAGGTTAGTTCCAAACCTGTCTTTTATTTACTGACACTTGCTGACGTTTCTATCTTTACACAGCGCCCTAGCAGCTCTCGATAACGACGGAGGTGATATGGCTCAATCGCCTCCAAGTACAAAGGCTTCACCAGCGATAACAAAAACTGAACCTGTCGCAGATACATCATCTGATGCCGCGTAAACAGATTGTTTTGTATAATCTTGTTAGGCGTTGATTTATTACCTGTGCGGTGGCGTTTTCTATTTTCCAAAAAATTTCCTTGTCATTATATGAATAATAGCAATAATAATAATAATAACTCTGTACAGTAGTCTAGTAAATTTGTTGTCGATACTAGAGATGATAGTAGTATTTAGTAGTAGTATTAGTAGTGGTAGTACTAGAGATGAGAGTAGTAGTTGTAGTAGTGATGGTAGAAAAGGAGAAGCCTAATAAAATTTATTCTATCTTTTACCTCTACATGCAACTGTCCTAATTAAATACAAAGTAACAAATCCAGTTCCTTTTGAACTTTTACCCCCGACTTTTATGATGATATTGTCATTATATCTATCTACAGCATTTGTTATAGACAAGATAAAGTCTATAGATAACAATCCACCCATCACATCATGTTTCTTTGATCTACTGTTTCATGAATGACCATTATCGACAATTTTATCTATTTATTCGTCTTGAATTGTTGCTTTCCATAATCCCACGGTACATAACGATATTCTGTTGAATGATTAGCATTTTCCTCACACCGAAGTACAAAGTAAACAAGAAAGAAGAACGAATACGTACTTAACATGTGTTGAATCTGCCTCCTCATAGTCAAGACCACCAAAATCAACCAATAAACCACCAAAACGGGCCAAAACACCGGCAAGTTCGTCAACTCGGTCCAACACGCCAGAAACGCAATCGTCACGGCTCTCGTAGCCGAATACCAAAACTTGAACTCCGGCAATCTCCTCACAAACGGCTTGAACTCGTCCGTGGCTTTTGTCGGTAGACTACTTTTCCGCTCTCCGCCGGTCGAAGAGGATAAGATGCCGACGACCGTCTCGCTGCTGCTGCCGCCCTCTTCCATGTCTTCGTCGACGTCTAACGAAGGGTCGAATTTCGGACTGATGAATGCGAGGAAGAGGTTGAGGATGTATATCCCCAGAGAGTACGCTACGATATACCATCCTTGAGCGAAGAAGATTCGTAAGCAGAACAGGAGGAAGATGGCAGACGTGCCGAGCCAGCGATAGGTCGTGTGAGGCACTGATGCGTCGAGGTAGGATTGTAGAATCTAGACATTTAACACTTAAGATGGGGTTTTTGTTTGTGAAAGGGAAGAGGTGCGGCTTACTCGTCCATATTTTGTGGTTTGAGCACTGACCGCCGCGAATGGTGTGTCGGGTTCAGATCCGTCCATAGCGCAATGCCTCGATGTAGTAAAGCGCGTCAATCACTATTTTAAATTGATCGCAATGTCTATCGTTGATGGTCGAGGATGTAAAATAAATATTAAAAAAAAAGGCAATGGAGATGCAACTTGTTGAGGTGTATTGTCTATGAGTATTATTTTTTGTCTAGGTCTTGGAAATCGAAACTCTATATCTGTCCTCTCTAACAACTCGGAAGAATTATGAGTAGGAAAGTCAAGTCATTGTTGGTGTTGAAATGTTTATGATTGTGTCAAACTATTGTCACTCGAGTGTTTAATATAAGAGATGTGATGGGGGACGGGATACATATCATTAGTCATATAGTATTTATATTTGAGTAGAAGACCTTATTGATAGCAAGGAGTTTGAAAGCACGCCTGGATTTATATAGAGGTCAATTTGGACATACCCTTCACGTCGCGTTATAGGACTACTTGATTGGCTTGAACTACTGAGCTAGTAAGCCATTTACCTCTCATTTGTCGAGTGTGAATATTGTAGCTCTAATCAGAACAGCTATGGTGACGAATCGGTCTACGTAACTTACCCCGCATTATTTTGTCACATGCTGTCATACCTGTAAACAACCCTTCTTCAATAATGAGCCCATCATATCGTTTATCAATCTACACACCATAACCACAATGGCTCTACGACTACGCACCTCTCTCCTCTCTCCCAATCTCGTCAAGATCAATCGACCATCTCCCCTCTCCTCTCGTTTCTACTCCACCACCCCTTCTTTACCAACGTACTCCCACCTTCAACTATCCCGTCCGTCACCCCATGTATCCCTCATAACCCTCCATCGACCCCGCGCCCTCAACGCACTATGCACCCCTCTGATTAACGACCTCAACTCCTGTCTCTCCCAATTCCAACACGACCCCTCCATCCACGCCGTCGTTCTTACCGGCTCTACAAAAGCTTTCGCCGCGGGGGCTGACATCAAAGAAATGTCCGACCTGACCTTCTCCACCGCCTACGGTACGGACTTTATAAAGTCTTGGTCTGACATTACGGCGTTTACGAAACCGATCATCGCTGCGGTTTCGGGCTATGCGCTCGGCGGAGGGTGTGAATTGGCGATGATGTGTGATGTCATCTACGCGACTAGAGATGCGAAATTCGGTCAGCCAGAGGTGAAACTAGGCGTCATACCGGGTGCGGGAGGGAGTCAGAGGTTGACGAGAGTGTTGGGTAAGAGCAGGGCTATGGAACTCATACTCTCTGGAGACAACTTTTCAGGAGAAGAAGCTGAGAAGTGGGGGTTGGTTAGTAAAACGTTTAATAGTCATGAGGAGACGGTGAATAAAGCCGTAGAGTTGGCGGAGAAGATTGCGGGATACAGTACTTTGGCAGTAAAGGCTTGTAAAGAAGTGGTGAATAAAAGTATGGAAGTGGCACTGAGAGATGGATTGGAGTATGAAAGAAGAGTATTTCATGGATTATTTGGAAGTCAGGATCAAAAGGAGGGAATGAAGGCTTTTGCGGAAAAGAGAAAAGCTGATTGGAAACATGCTTGAAAGGGAATTATATTGCTACATTATTCAATTCTAATCATTGATTGATATTGATAGGTTGTGTATCGTCAGTCAGAGATATTCGTAATGGTGCTGGAGGTGTCATCTTTCTTCTTTTCTTTTCAAGTCCTGCTTTACTTGGAAATGTAGGAAATAATTCTTCTGCTTTTGGTCGTGGTGCTTCTACAAAGTAATCATCCATCAAGACTTCACTTGCTGTTGGTCGTTTACTAGGATTTAA
>Ga0160428_1000077_pt1 | contig 123705 bp, 113 predicted proteins | sample SolpanmetagenomM_FD_108198 | JGI IMG/M metagenome (GOLD analysis project Ga0160428, IMG submission 108198) | Solar panel surface microbial communities from Lawrence Berkeley National Laboratory, California, USA - M | ecosystem: Engineered > Built environment > Solar panel > Unclassified ...
CTCGGCGCCCTCCTTCAGGAGGAGCAGCCCGGCGGCGGTGGAGGAGAACAGCACCGCGCCCGCCGAGAGCAGGGCGAGCGAGGCGAAACCCCGGCGAAGGGGCGGAGGAGAGGGTGAGGACATAAGTCTCGGCTTCTCACGACAACGCTTGGAGAGTCATTGGTGAGAAGCGCTAGTAGTATAAAAATATAACAAAAATTAAGTAATTTCTCGGATTTTGTGAGTCGTCTTGCCGATTGTCCTCGCGACTCCCAAATCTCCCGGCTTTCGCGCCGCCGGTACACTCATGGGTCTAACCTATGGGCCATAAGACCACCATCGTCACGGCCATCCCGTACGTGAACTCGACGCCCCACATCGGGACGCTCCTCACGACGCTCACGGGAGACGTCACCGCTCGCTACTTCCGCATGCGAGGGGACGACGTGTTCTTCGTGGCCGGGACCGACGAGAACGGGCTCAAGATCAAGGAGGCCGCCGAAGGGCAGGGAAGGGACGTGCGCGAGTTCGTCGCCGAGATCTCCGGTCGCTTCGTGGACATCTTCGGCGAGTTCGGCATCGTGTGGGACGAGTTCGTCCGCACGAGCGAGCCGCGCCATGCCGCCGCCTGCCAAGCGTTCTTCGCCCGGCTTCAGGAGAACGGCCACATCTACAAGGGTAAATACGAGGGCTGGTACGACGTCTCGACGGAGACGTTCTACAAGGAGGAGGACATCAAGGACGGCCTCTCGCCCGACGGCAACCCCGTGCGCTGGTCCAGCGAGGAGAACTACTTCTTCCGCCTCTCCGCCTTCGCCGACCCGATCCGATCCCACATCGAGGCCAACCCCGGCTTCATCGTGCCCGAATCGCGCCGCAACGAGGTGCTCGCCTTCATGAAGGACGGCCTCCGCGACATCACGATCTCGCGCCAGAACCCCGGCTGGGGAATTCCGATCCCCGGCGACGAGTCGCAGGTGATCTACGTCTGGTTCGACGCCCTGATCAACTACGTGACCGCGACGGGCTGGCCGAACGAGGGCTACGGAGCGATCTGGCCCCCGGTCGTCCAGTGGCTCGGCAAGGACATCCTGACCCGGTTCCACGCGACCCTGTGGCCCGCGATGCTGATGGGCGTCGGCCTTCCGCTTCCGAGCGTCGTCGCGGCCCACGCCTGGATCGTGCTGGGCGGCGGTGAGAAGATCTCCAAGTCGCGCGGCAACGCGGTCGTGCCGGGCGAGTTGGCCCGCGACCTCGCCGGGCGGGCCGGTTGTACCGAGGAACTGGCGCGCGACGCGGTGCGGCACTACCTGATGGCGGTCATGCCGTACGAGAACGACACGACATTCACCCAGGACGAGTTCGACCGGCGCTACAACACCGACCTCGCGAACGACCTGGGCAACGCCCTCAACCGTTCCTTGAGCATGGCGCACCGCTTCGCGGGCGGCGCCGTTCCCGAAGGCCCCGCCGAAGCGGAGGCCCTGCAGGCCATCGCGGCGGCGAAGACGGTCTACGAGGCGGCGATGGATGGCTTCCGGCTGGAACAGGCCTCGGCGGCGGCGTTCGGCCTCGTGCGGTTCCTCGGAAAGTACACCGACACCCGCGCCCCCTGGGCCCTCGCCAAAAACCAGGACCCCGCGTTGCCCGCCGTCCTGCGCTCGATGCTCCTGTGCGTTCGGGCGGCGGAAGGCCTAGTACGCGCCGAGATGCCCCACGCGGCGGACGCCGTCGCGGCCCAACTCGGTCTGCCCCCACTTACGCGGTGGTCCGAGATCGGTGAGGAGGCGTCGCTTCCGGCGGGCCATGCCCTTGGCCAGCCCCTGCCCCTCTTCCCGCGTTTGGAGATCGCCAAACCTGTTCCCGCCCCCAAGCCCGCCAAAGAACCCAAGCCCGAGAAACCGAAAATGGCCGAAACCACTCCTGCGCCTTCTGCCGCCCCCGAGGGCATCATCACCATCGCCGATTTCCAGAAGGTCCAGTTCCGCGTGGGCCGGGTCTTGGAAGCCGAGCCCATCGAGGGCAGCGACAAGCTCCTGAAGCTCCAGATCGTGATCGGTGAGGAGCGGCGGCAGATCGTGGCGGGCATCCGTCAGAACTACACGCCCGAGGATCTGATCGGACGGCAGGTCGTCGTCGTGTTCAACCTCAAGCCGGCGAAACTCCGGGGCGTCGAGAGCCAAGGAATGCTTCTTGCCGCGACTGACGCGAACGGTGGCGCGATCCTCTTGCAACCGGACAAGGAAGCCCCCGAAGGGACCGAGGTTCGCTAGGCGCTTAAAGCGCCGAAGACCTTACCGGTACATCACCCTCGCCAGCAGGAAGTTGGTGACGTAGACCAGCACCATGCTGATGACGACCGCGTTGGTCGTCGCGCGGCCCACTCCGACCGCGCCGTTCTTCGTCCGCAGACCCTGCTGACAGGCCACGAGGGCGACGATCAGGCCGAAGAACGGACCCTTCGAAACGCCCTTGATCATGTCGATCGGGGTGACGAACCGCTGGACCGAGTGGAGAAACACAAGGGGGGAGAGCCCCTCGGAAGCCGAGACGAGAGCGCCGCCCAGGACCGCCATCCAGATCGCGACGAGCGCGAGGATCGGCACCATCAGAAGAGCGGCGAGGATGCGGGGGATAACGAGGTAGTTCGTGGGATGGACGCCGAGCATCCGCAAGGCGTCGATCTGCTCCGTGACCGCCATCGTGCCGATCTGGGCCGCCATCGCGCTTCCGGCGCGTGCGGAAACCATGATGCCCGCGATGACGGGGCCGATCTCGCGGGTGGCGGTGAGCCCAACCGTCGCCCCCACGAAAGTCTGAGCGCCGTACTGACGCAGGAACACGGTCAGATAAAGCGAGAGAACGGCGCCGGAGAAGAACGAGGTGAGAACCACGATCGGAACGCTCGCCACGCCGACGAACGCCATCTGCACCACCGTCTCCTTCCACTCGACGGGACGGCGGGGAGCCCGCTGGACGGCGTCTCCCAGAATGAGAGACGACTCTCCCACGAACTCCAGGAAGGCGACGACGGGACGCACGCCGTTAGGTTACTAGGTCCTAGCCTTCGAAGGCTAAAAAGAACCCTTAGGCGTCGCTCGGCTCCGTCTCGTCGCCAGAATCGGCGTGGATCAGCACGTTGTGGCCGTCTGTCGAGCCTCCGGGATGAGCGTCGCGCCCGCGTTGAGCTTGGCCCGCTTCGTAGCTGGGAGGGGGCATCTCAGGGTGTGGAACGGGATCGCTTTCAACGTGGCCCTCGCTCATGGGCTCGACGTCTCGCTCATCGATGGCTTCGCTTTCGACGGGCGGTCGCTCGTTCGGATCTGGCATGGACGATTGGACCGCGTCCGAGCCCTTGGGGTTGCAAAGGCTTAAAAGCGGGCCTCAAAAAAGAAACGGGAGCCCGGGCCGTCTGGTCCCGAGCCCCGTCGAGGGTTTTTTGAGGAGCCACTGGAGGATACAGTGGCAATTATTCGGACGCCGATTTCCTTCTGTGGTTTCGCCCTTTTGGGACCTTTGGTCCAAAAAGCCGAAAAATTTTATTAAGGGCGGGATTTCTTCAGCTTTCGCCGCTCATTCTCGAACAACGAAGTCGCCTTCGTGCGTTTTCGCATTCTAGCGGAACAGCTCCTCGCTCATCGTGCGGTAGACGTGCGGGTTGGGACGGAACGTGTCGAAGAAAGGGCCGCGCCCCTGTTCCAGCCATCGCCAGAGGGCGGCGGCGACGGCCGGCGAGCGACACATCCCAGCGTCGCAGTGGACGACGATCAGCGCCGCCTCTTCGAGATGGGCCTCGACGAACTCGCGGATCTCGCGGGCCTGGACGGGCGTCATCGGCGTCTTCTCGCCCCGGAAATCCTTGCGCGTCGCCTCCACGTCGTCGAACGCGACGCGCAGGACGCCGAGACGACGGGGGGAGTCGAGGAGCGAGGGGTGCGGAACCGAAGGGTTCGCGATCGAGATCACGACGTACGGAACCTCGGGGCTTAGGTGCTTTACGTCGCGCCGGGAAAGGACCTGGATCGCGATCGTCCGGCCTTGGACGGGCGTGCGGTGGGATTCGATAGCTCTATTCTGCCGGGATAGAGACAACGTTCTTTCCATGTTTGGGGCTTTAGTTTCCCAGCGCCCTTATCAGGGGGGTAGGGCGCCCGGCGGCCCCGAAGATTTGGAGCATGAAGCTCGTCCCCGCAATCCTACTCGCCCTCGCTCCTTTTGCCGCCCAAGCCGTCGTGGATACGACCTCGACGACCGATCCCGGTGCGACCGACGCGGCGTGGTCGTGGGTCGGTTCGATGAGCGGGGCCTCGGCGGTCGCGGTCGGCCCGCACACGATCCTCACGGCGGGCCACGTCGGCATGGGGACGTTCTCTCTTGGCGGCCTGAGCTACGCGGCGGTCTCGACCGCCGTGGCGCCGAAGATCGACGGTACCAAGGTCGATCTTCGCGTCGTGCAGCTTTCCGGGACCCTGCCGGGCTGGTACGGTTTGGGAACGTCGGCGGCGAAGCGGAGCGTGGTGACGATGGTGGGTTTCGGGGGCGCGGGCGTCGTCAAGAACGACGGTGCGGGCTATAGCCTGATGGGTGGCGGCGCGCGGCGTGCGGGGACCAATCTTGTTTCCGACCGCAAGACCTGGAAGAACCGGGGCCCGGTCCTGACGAGCATGCTCAACGGCGCGGGCGAATCGGTGCTGGCGGGCGGCGATTCCGGCGGCGGCTGGTTCGTCGACGGCGAACTCGTGGGGATCTCCTCCTTCGTCTTCAGCAACAACAACCGCAAGTCCGATTTCGGGTGGTCGAAGAAGGCCTACTTCGGCAGCGGCGCCGTCAATCTCACGAACTCGAAGGTTCGGAAGTGGGTTCTGAGTCAGACGCCCATGAGCCGGGGATTTATCCTGCCCTCTGCGGCTCCCCAGGCCGTGCCGGAGCCCGGAACGTGGGCGGCCCTCGGCCTCGGCGTGGCGGCCTTCCTGCGGCGCCGTAAAGCCGCGTAGATGTCCGTCTTTTGGGAATCGAGAAGGCTGGGAATCTAATAAAGCTGCAAGTCGGGAACCTAAAGGCGGTCTCGCGCCTTCACCTTAGGCGTGTCGACCCAGGCGGACATCGAACGGTTCTATCCTCAGCTTCCCTTGAAAGGCCAGACGGCGATCGTCACCGGGGCGAACAGCGGCATCGGCGAGGGGGTCGCCCGGCACCTCGCCGTCGCGGGCGCGAACGTGGCGATCAACTACATCGCGAACCCTGAGGCGGCGGAAGCGATCGCCACCGAGATCAACGCGGGCACGGGCGGACGGGCCATCGCGGTCAAGGCCGACGTGAGCGACCAAGCGCAGGTACAGGCGATGTTCAAAGCCGTGATCGAGCGGTTCGGAACCGTCGACGTTCTCGTGGCCAACGCCGGACTCCAGCGCGACGCGGCGTTCGACGCGATGACGCTCGAACAGTGGGAGTTCGTGCTCCGGGTCAACCTGACCGGACAGTTTCTCTGCGCGCAAGAGGCGGTGCGGGAGTTCAAGCGGCGGGGACCGAGGCCGGACGTGTCGGCTTCCCTGGGCAAGATCGTCCACATGAGCAGCGTTCACGAGACGATTCCCTGGGCGGGCCACGTGAACTACGCGTCGAGCAAAGGCGGCATCCTCCAGCTGATGAAGTCGCTCGCCCAGGAGGTCGCGCCCCTGAAGATCCGGGTCAACTCCATCGGGCCGGGCGCGATCAAGACGCCCATCAACACCGCCGCTTGGTCGACCCCCGAGGCGGAGAAGGAACTGCTGAAACTCATTCCCTACGACCGGGTGGGCGTGGCCGACGACATCGGCAAGGTCGCGGTGTTCCTCGCGAGCGACCAGAGCGAGTACATCACGGGCCAGACGCTCTTCGTCGACGGCGGCATGACGCTCTATCCGGGCTTCGCGACGGGCGGGTAGAAGAGCGGTGAGCGAGGCGCAACGGCTTCATGAGAACGACGGCGAGGGATCGGTCTGGCACCGGTGGGGCCCTTACCTCAGCGAGCGGCAGTGGGGAACGGTCCGGGAAGACTACTCCGCCGATGGCAACGCCTGGGCGTACCTGCCCCACGACCAGGCCCGATCCCGCGCCTATCGCTGGGGTGAGGACGGGATCGGCGGCTGGAGCGACCGTCACGGCATCCTGAACGTCGCGGTCGCGCTCTGGAACGGGCACGATCCCATCCTGAAGGAGCGGTTCTTCGGCCTTACGAATCCGCAGGGCAACCACGGGGAGGACGTCAAGGAGAGGTACTGGTATCTCGACGCGACGCCTACCCACGCCTACGGGCGGATGCTCTACAAATATCCCCAGGCTGCGTTCCCTTACGAGGAACTGATCCGCCGGAACGCGGAAGCGGGGCGGGAAAACCCGGAAGTCGAAATCGAGGATCTCGGCGTCTTCGACGACGGACGGTACTTCGACGTGGAGATCGAGCAGGCGAAGGCCGATCCATCGACCGCCGTCTTCCGGGTGACCGTCCACAACCGGGGGCCGGAGGCGGCGCCGATCTGGCTCCTCCCGCACGTCTGGTTCCGCAACACCTGGTCATGGAAGGCGGAGAGCCCGTGCCCCGAGATGCGGCTGGAGGCGGGACGGGTGCGAGTGGACCATCCGCGCTACGGCCATCTGTCGTTCGTCGCGGACGGGGCAGGGGAGTGGCTGTTCACCGAGAACGACACGAACGCCGCGCGCCTGTTCGCTGCGACGCAGGGACAACCGTACGTCAAGGACGCGTTCCACCGGCACGTCGTGGACGCGGAGTCGGGCGCGACCAATCCGGCCATGCGGGGCACGAAGGCGGCGGCGGTGTTTCACGCGGTCGTTCCCGCCGGTGGCTCGGTCACGATCCGTTACGCTCTCCTGCCGCATGACGGCGCCGTGCCCGACGTCGACGCGACGATCCGACAGCGGCGGCGAGAAGCGGACGCGTTCTACGAGACGTTGTCTCCAAGCTTGCCGCCCGAGGTGGCGAACGTGCAGCGGCAAGCCTTCGCGGGGCTTCTCTGGAGCAAGCAGTTCTACCACTACGACGTCCAGACCTGGCTCGACGGCGACCCCGCTCAGCCTAAGCCGCCTCCGGGACGCGCACGCAACCGGGGTTGGCGTAACGTCCACACCGCCGAGGTCATGTCGATGCCGGACAAGTGGGAGTACCCCTGGTTCGCCGCTTGGGACCTCGCCTTTCACACGATTCCCCTGGCCCTGATCGACCCCAAGTTCGCCAAGGGGCAGCTCATCCTGCTCATGCGAGAGTGGCTGATGCACCCGAACGGGCAGATCGCGGCCTACGAGTGGGCCTTCGGCGACGTGAACCCGCCCGTCCACGCCTGGGCGGCCCTTCGGGTCTACGAGATCGACGGGCGACGGGACGTGGCGTTCCTCGAGCGCGCGTTCCACAAGCTGCTCCTAAACTTCACCTGGTGGGTCAACCGCAAGGACTATGAAGGCAACAACGTGTTCGAGGGCGGCTTCCTAGGTTTGGATAACATCGGCGTGTTCGACCGGAGCCACCCGTTGCCTGAGGGCTACGTCCTGGAGCAGAGCGACGCCACGAGCTGGATGGCGATGTTTTGCCTGAACATGATGGACATGGCCCTGGAACTGGCCCGCCACGACCCGGCCTACGAGGACGTGGCCTCGAAGTTCTTCGAGCACTTCATGTACGTCGCCACCGCGCTGAACAGCTCGGAGGTCGGCATGACCGACCTGTGGGACGAGGAGGACGGCTTCTACTACGACGCCCTCCTGCATCCGGACGGGCGGTGCGAGCCCAGCCGCGTCCACTCCTTCGTCGGCCTCATTCCTCTCTTCGCGGTGACCACCCTGGAGCCGGAGGCGATCGCCCGGTTCCACGGCTTCCGGCAACGCATGGAGTGGTTCCTCGACAACCGCCCTGACCTTACGAAGAACGCGGCCAGCATCGAGAAGCCGGGCGTCGGTCGCCGCGTCCTCCTCTCGGCGGTGGGTCCGGATCGTCTCGGGCGTATCCTCAAGCGCGTCCTCGATCCGGCGGAGTTCCTCTCGGATCACGGCGTGCGGAGCGTGTCGCGCTTCCACGCGGCTCATCCCTTTACCCTCGCCCTCGACGGTCAGGATCACACCATCGACTACGAGCCGGGCGAGTCGACGAGCGGATCGTTCGGGGGCAATTCAAATTGGCGGGGCCCGGTCTGGTTCCCCGTCAACTACCTCTTGGTCGAGTCGATCCAGAAGTTCGACTACTACTACGGGGACGGCTTCGACGTGCCCGGGACGCCGATGACCCTGGCGAACGTGGCGGCCGATCTGGAAGAACGGCTGCTTCGCCTCTTCCTGCCGGGGCCGGACGGACGGCGGCCCTGCAACGGGGGCGACGACCGGCTGGACCTCGACCCCCATTGGCGCGACCTCGTCGCCTTCAGCGAGTACTTCCACGGCGACACGGGCAAGGGCCTGGGGGCGGCCCACCAGACCGGCTGGACGGCGGTGGTCGCCAAGATCGTGCAGCAGCTCTACGTCACCGCGCCGGGAACGCGCTATCGGGCATCCTGAAAAGCGTGGCCCGGTCCGTCGTGCTGTTCCTGGTCCTGCTGATGAACGTCGGCTTCATCGCCTTCGGCGTCGCGGTGACCCTGTTCGTCCTGAACGAGTGGGATCTGGACGAGCGGCTCAACGCCCTCTTCGGCGGCTTCCTCGGCGCCCTGTTCTTCATGCTCGCCTGGAAGAGCGCTCGCCGCTGGGCGCGAGGGCGGTTAAAGCTGAGTGAAAGCCGCTAGGGGGCGCTTGACCAGACAGCCGCACGGTTGATACAGAGCCCTTAGACGAAAGAAGGCGGCCCTAAGGCCGCCTTCTGAAGATTTGGTGGAGGCGGGGAGAGTTGAACTCCCTTCCAAAACCGTCGCACCCCTAACCACCACGAGCGTCTCCTCTGTACTTTTTCTCGATGCCGCCCTCTGTCGAGGCCACCTGGGCGGATCATCCAGTTCGATTGCTTTAGCCCGCTTCGCCCCGAACAGAGACTAGGCGGCCGATTCGGATTTTATTAGGCCCGGACATCCCCCTACCGACTCGTGGGAAGCGGACCTCGACGTGGCTAAGCTAAAGCTTAGGCGGCGAAGGCGTAGTTGTTGTTCGCAGCTACTTTTTTCTCTCGTTTTTAACGTGGCCAACGAGAATCCACGGCTCGCGATCAAGAGTCGAACCGGCCCTGTCGAGCCCGTTCGCCCCCATACACTCCTATTATGACGCTAAAAAAGCGCAACGCGTTCGTTGGGCCTATTGTCCCTCTTCGTGACGACCGAGAACCCCTGTAGATGAACACGGGCACGATCCATTTGGGCCCCCTCGAAGCCAGCGCGGTGAGGGAGATCGCTAACATCGGCTTGGGCCACGCGACGACCTCCCTGGCCGAACTCACGGGCCGGACGATCGACATGAGCGTCCCGGACGCCGAGTCGGTCGCCTTGGAAGACCTGCCCGCCCTTCTCGGCGGCGAAGAGCTCTGCATCGGCGTCTACATGGCCATCGCGGGCGACGTCGCGGGCCACGTCGCCTTCGTCCTCCCGTGGCCCAGCGCCGTGCGGCTTTGGACGATGCTGCTCGGCGCCGCCCCCGAAGGACCCGAAGGCATGGACGCGCTCCACGCCTCCGTTCTCACGGAGATCGGCAACGTCGTCGCGGGCGGCTTCCTCACCGCGATCTCCGACCTGACCGGCCTCCTGCTCGAGGCCACGCCGCCCCAGCTCTGCATGGACATGGGCATCGCGGTGGTCGGGGCGATCGTGTGCGAGGTCTCGTCGGAGGACAGCGCCGCCCTCGCGGTGCGGACCACGATCAGCGAATCGGGCGAGGCGATGGAGGGCACGTTCCTCTTCGTGCCCACAGCCTCCGGCCTCCGGCGCGTCTTCGGGTCGCTGGGCCTGCTCGAACTCGAGGCGGTGGCGTGAACACGGTCCACGTAGGGATGGCGGACATGCGCGTCCTTACGGGGACCGGCCGGTTCGTGTGCCTGGGGCTGGGGTCGTGCATCGGCGTCGCCGCGCTCGATTCGACCTCCGGGGTGGGCGGGATGCTGCACATCATGCTCCCCGAGTCGTTCGCCGGAAGGACCGAGGAGAAGCCGGGAAAGTTCGCGGACACCGGTTTGCCCGTGTTCATGGAAAAGCTAGAGCGGGCGGGCGCGAACCGGCGCCGCCTGCGGATCGCCCTGGCGGGCGGCTCGCAGATGTTCAAGTTCGGCGCCGAGGCAGGGCGGCTGGACGTCGGCACACGGAACGCCGCGGCCGTCGCGACGATGCTTAAGAGCCTGGGGCTGCGCGCGATCGCGCAGGACCTGGGTGGTTCGAAAGGAAGGACGATGACGATGGATTTAGAGACCGGCGAAGTCCGGCTGAGATCGGTGAACGAGGAGGAGCGGCGGCTATGCAACCTTTCCTCCTGAACCCCTTCGCAACGGCGGAGGTGGACGCGTGAACCCGGTTCGCGTGCTCGTCGTGGACGACTCGCCCCTCATCCGGCAGATCCTGGTGGATATGCTCCGCAAAGAGCCGGGGATCGAGGTCGTGGGTTTCGCCCGCGACGGCGAGGAAGCCCTGCTCCGGATCGCGGAACTGAACCCCGAGGTAGTGACGCTCGACGTGGAGATGCCTCGGCTCGACGGCCTCGGCTGCCTGCGTGAGCTGATGGCGACCCGGCCCGTTCCGGCGGTAATGGTCTCGACCCTCACCTCGGCGGGCACCGCGACGACGCTCGACGCGCTCGCCTTGGGCGCGGTGGACTTCGTGTGCAAGCCGAACAACGGTTCGCTCTCGACTCTGCGGGGAGTCCGCGAGGAACTCGTCGAAAAGGTGATGGCGGCGAAGAACGCGCGGGTCCGCCGCACGTTCCGGCCCACGCCGCGCTCGACCGCTCCGATCTCGAAGACCGACCGGGTCGCGCTCGTCGCGAGTTCGACCGGTGGGCCGCGCGCCCTGGCCGCCCTTTTCGAGGGGCTGCCGAAGGGATTCGCGGCCCCGATGCTCCTCGTCCAGCACATGCCTGCCGGCTTCGTGGCGCCGCTCGCGCGGCGGCTGAACGACATCGGCACGATATCGGTGCGTGAGGCGAAGGTCGGCGATCGGATGGAGCCGGGCGTGGCCCTGCTCGCGCCGGGCGGACGGCACATGACGATCGGCGCGGACGGCGGACTTCGGTTCGACGACGCGCCCACCGTCCACGGCGTGCGCCCGGCGGCGGATCGGCTTTTCAACTCGGCGGCGGAAGCCTTCGGCAAGCGCTGCGTCGTGGCCGTGCTCTCGGGCATGGGCCGCGACGGCGCGGAGGGCGCGCTCGCCGTCCGCAAGGCGGGCGGCGTGATCCTCGCTGAGAGTGAGGAGACCTGCACGATCTATGGAATGCCTAAAGCGGCGGTGGAAATCGGCGCGGTGGAGCGGACCGTCCCCATCGACGGGATGGGAGCGGCGTTGGCGCGGGCCGTCGCCGGAGGAGTGACGAATGCAAGATAGACCCAACGATTCCGGCCTGCGGGTCGTGACGAACCCTCGGCCCATCGCGTCGAACGACCCGTTCGACGCGCTGTACGCCGCCGTCCGCAAGGCCACCGGCCTCGACCTGCACGAGTACAAACAGGATCAGCTTCGGCGCCGCCTGCTCTCGTGGGCCGAGGCGCGGGGCGACCGCGATCTGGGAGCCATGGGCGCCCGGCTGGCGAAGAACCCGGCGGAGATGCGCGAGCTTTTCGACCGCGTCTCGATCAACGTCTCCGAGCTGTACCGCAACCCGGAGCGCTGGAAGGAACTGGAGACCCGCGTCCTGCCGTCGCTGGCGAAGCGGGCCCCGACCCTCAAGTGCTGGAGCGCGGGCTGCAGCTTCGGGGCGGAGGCGCACACGCTGGCCTCGATCCTGACGGTGGGCGGCTACCGCCACTCGATCATCGGCACCGACATCGACGAGGACGCTCTGGCCACCGCCCGCGCGGGCCGCTTCGACGCGGCGTCGATGCGCGGCGTGCCGAAGGACGTCCGCGACAAATACTTCACGCCGGCGGGCGCGGAATGGCAGGCCGGATCGGCGATCCGCCAGAACCTTCGCTTCCGCCCAGGCAACCTTCTCGAAGACCGCTTCGACAAGGACTACGACCTTATCCTTTGCCGCAACGTCGTGATCTACTTCACGGACCCGGCCAAGGATCGCCTGTACCGGCGCTTCTACGAAGCGCTCAAGCCGGGCGGCGTGCTGTTCGTAGGCGGCACGGAACGCATCAACGACGCGAAGGGAATCGGCTACGAGTCTCCTCTCCCCTTCTTCTACCAAAAGCCCGTGGGGGCGCAACAAGCATGGCGAAACGCATCCTGATCACCGACGACGCCCTCTTCATGAGGGTCACGCTGAAGAACATTCTCGTCCAGAACGGCTATGAGGTCGTGGGCGAGGCCGCGAACGGAGCGGAATCCGTGGAACTGTACGGCCAACTCCGGCCCGACGTGGTCACGATGGACATCACGATGCCCGAGATGGACGGCCTCACCGCCCTGAAGACGATCCGCGCGTCCGACCCGGACGCCCGCATCGTGATGTGCACCGCGATGGGCCAGAAAGCCATGGTCGTCGAGGCCATCCAGGCCGGTGCCAAGGACTTTATCGTCAAGCCGTTCCAGGCCGACCGCGTTCTCGAGGCGCTGACCAAGGCGGCCGCGTGAAGGTCGAGTACGTCTCGCCCTTCGCGGAAGCGGCGAAGTCGTGCTTCGAGATGCTCATCGCCACCAAGCCGGAGCGCGGCGCCCTCTCGGCGCGGCCTCAGCTTTTCACGACGCAGCAGATCAACATCGTCTGCGGCATCACCGGCCCCATCGAGGGGCTGGTGATCTACGGGATGAGCATGGCGACCGCCAGCAAGGTCGCGGGCAAGATGATCGGCGCTCCGGTGTCGGGATTCGACGGCCTCGCGGCGAGCGCGATCGCGGAACTGGGCAACATGGTGTCCGGCAACGCGGCCTCGATCCTCGCCTCGGCGGGCTACGCGGTGGACATCACGCCTCCGACCATCATCCAGGGCACGAACGTCAAGATCACCACCCTGAACATCCCCGCCCTTGTGATTCCTCTGGCCCTGCCGGAGATCGGCACCGTCGAGATCAACGTCAGCCTTCAAGAGCGGCGTCAGATCGCGATGGCCGCGTGACGAAGGCGCAGGACGACGGCTGACGGCCGACCCTATCGAGGTCGGCCGTCATACTCGTCTTAGGATGCCTACCCCCGCCGAACGCCTCCGCCTCCTCGCCCAGGGCGAGAACCCCCGTTTCGTCGCCCGCCTTCCGAGCGGATGGGTCGAGATGGCGCCGAACGGGTTCCGGCGCGGCTACTGCCTGCTGCTCGCCGACCCGATCGTGCCGTCTCTGAACGACGCCGACCCGGAGACTCAGATCGCGTTCCTGCGCGATATGGCCCGCCTGGGCGACGCCGTGCGCGCGGCGACCGGTGCGATCCGTTGCAACTACTCCATCTACGGCAATCTCGATCCCTTTCTCCACGCGCACGTCGTGCCCCGCTTCGACGATGAGCCCGAGGACGAGCGGACCTTGCCGCCCCTCAGCCTGCCGCTCGCGGTGCGCGAAGACCCCGAGACGGCGTTCGACACGGCGCGAGATGGCGATCTGATCGAAAAGATCCGGGCCGCTTTGGGCGTTTGACCCGTCAAAGAGGCGAGTCCCTTTGGACGGACGCCTCTGCGTGGCGGGTGGCGCGCTCGCCGCGCATCTCCATCGAGAGGAAGTAGTTCAGCCCCGTTCGGATCACTGCGATCGCGCCAAGCTTGCCGATCTGGTCCCACGACGGGGCGATCGCCGTGGAGAGGATGTCCGCGCCCAGTTGGAACTCCAGCGCGAGGGCGAGATAGCGAGCCAGCACGAGGCGGACGGCGGTGAAGTCGCCCTCGCCGCGCAGGCTTTCCCGGACGAAGCGGATCGCCGCGATCAGGAAGCCAAGGCCGACGATGGACGCTCCCGTCGTCTCGACGATCAGGCGGAGCCAGCCGGCAAGGGAGTGAACGAGAGTCTCAGCGCTGTTCATCGTTCATCGGTGGGTGCGAAAGGCTTCCGTCTCATCTGCTCAAAGAGGTTATGGAGGGTTCGGGGTGTTTTGTCCCCTTAATTCGCCAACCTTGGCTTAAATTTCGTTCATCCTGGTAAAAATGAGCGCCCGGTCCCTAAGACCCGTCGTAGAATCTACCAAGGATCAAAGCATGATCAACGCCGCCAATGCCGCTGGTGTCCTCTTCGCCTTTTGGGTCGCCTTCTCCTTCGGACTCGCTCCCTTTATCGGGAAGATGATGTCCGACCGTAGAAGGGTCAAAGTGCGAGTCGTCGCCGTCCGATCGACCATTGCCAAGCCCGTCGTCACCCGACGTATTCGAGCTCATGGCTACGCTCTCCCGAGAATGCAGGCCGCGTAAAGCGATCTGAAAGGGAGAAGAGAGCGCGTCCCCTTCACCAAGATTGGTGAAGGGGACGCGCTCTCTTTACGGATGGGTGTTTTGACGTTTTGACGCACGTTGGGCTAATCTAGCGCAACGTGCTTTTTCCCGCCTCTTTTGCTCCTGCCAACCAGGGCTACTACATGCAGCCGTCGTTGCGCGGCGACACCGTCGTCTTCGTCTCCCAAGGCGACCTCTGGAGCGTGTCGGCCAAAGGTGGGGTCGCCCACGCGCTGACCGGCCACACCGCCCCCGCCTCCAACCCCCGGATCTCGCCCGACGGGCGGACCGTCGCCTTCACCGGAACCTACGAAGGGCCGGGAGAGGCGTACACGATGAGCCTGGAAGGGGAAGCGCCCGCGCGCCTGACCTACGAGGGCGGCATGGGCGTCGTCGGCTGGACGCCCGATGGCCGGGTCATGGCGAGCACGACCAATCACTCCGGCCTACCCAACCGCCAGCTCACCCTCATCGATCCGAAAACCCGCCGCCAGAGCCTCGCCCCGCTGAGCCAGGCGAGCGACGGCTGCTATGACCCGTCGGGCAAGACCCTGTTCTTCACCCGACTCGCTTTCCAAGGCTCCCAGACCAAGCGGTACCAGGGCGGCACCGCGCAGGGTATTTGGAAGTACGTCGACGGCGCGGCGGAGGCGGTGAACCTCACCAAGAGCTTCGCGGGCACGAGCAAGGCCCCGATGTGGTGGAAGGGAAGGGTCTACTTCCTATCCGACCGCGACGGCACGATGAATCTCTGGTCGATGGACCCGGACGGCGGTTCGCTCCGGCAGGTCACGAAGTCGAAGGACTGGGACGTTCAGAGCGCCTCGCTGGACGAAGGCCGCGTCGCCTACGCCCTCGGAGCCGACATCCATCTCCTCGACCTCAAGAGCGGCGCGGACGCGGCGTTGCCGATCGTCCTCGCGAGCGACTTCGATGCGGAACGCGAGCGCTGGATCAAGAACCCCATCGCGTACCTGACGAATTGGGACGTCTCCGTGAACGGCGACCGGATCGCCCTCAACGCGCGTGGGCAGGTCTTCGTCGCCCCCACCGAGCCCGGACGCCTCATCGAGGTGACCCGCAAGCCCGGCGTGCGCTACCGTAACGCCGTCCTTTCCCCGGATGGGAAGTCGGTCCTGACCCTCTCGGACGCCTCTGGCGAGACGGAATGGTGGCGGTTCCCCACGAACGGGGTCGGCGCGGGCGAGGCGATCACGACGGGAGCCAAGATCCTCGCTTCGGGCGGCACGATCTCGCCCGACGGCAAGCGGCTGGCCTTTACCGACAAAGACTTCAATCTCTGGGTCGTCGACCTTACGAGCAAGGCGAAGATCCTCGTCGCCACCAGCCCCGCGGGGACGGTGGACGACGTCGCTTGGTCTCCCGACGGCAAGTGGCTCGCCTACGCCCTCCCCACGAACAGCTTCCAGCGCCTCTGGCTCTACTCGACGGAGAGCGGCAAGTCCACCCCACTCACCTCGACGCGCTCCGACGCCTCTTCGCCCGCTTGGTCGCCGGACGGCAAGTGGCTCTACTTCCTCGCCGATCGCAGCTTCAACTCCCTCGTCGGCTCGCCCTGGGGACCCCGCGCCCCCCAACCTTTCTTCGACCGCCAGTCAAAGGTGTACGCCTTCTCCCTCCACAAGGGGCAGCGCTCGCCCTTCGTCCGCGCGGACGAGCTGACCGGGGCCGACCCCAAACCGATTCCCGGCATCGACCTCGAAGGCATCGAGAATCGCCAGATCGAAGTGCCGGTTCCGGCGGGCAACTATCGGGGGCTCCAGACGAACGGCGAACGGCTATTTTTGATGGACGCGGCCGCCGGCGGAGCGACGAGCCTCCTCGCGATCGACGTGAAAGATCGGGAGATCGGCCCCAAGCCCCTGTTGCCAAGCGTGGGCGGGTTCCAGATGACCCGCGACGGCAAGAAGATCGTCGCTCGCGTCGGCGCGGGCTTCGTCACCCTTCCGTCGGCGGGCGGCGCGACGACGCCCGTGGACCTTTCCGGCTGGGCCTTCAGCGTCGATCCCAAAGAGGAGTGGAAGCAGATGTTCGTCGAGGCTTGGCGACTGGAGCGCGATTACTTCTACGACCCGGCGATGCACGGGGTGGACTGGAACGCGGTCCTGAAGAAGTACCAGCCCCTCGCCGAGCGCGTCCGCTCGCGCGAGGAGCTGGCCGACGTGGTCGCCCAGATGGTCGGTGAGCTTTCCGCCCTTCACACCTTCGTCTATGGCGGCGACCTTCGCCGTTCCGGCGAGAGCGTCGGCACGGGCTGGCTCGGCGGCGACCTCGTCCGCGATCCTGCCCTCGGCGGCTACCGGATCGCCCGGATCTACGGCGGCGACTCCGACTACCCGGAGACGCTTTCCCCGCTCCTGCGGCCCGGCGTGGACCTGAAGGTCGGCGACGCGATCCTCGCCGTCAACGGCGTGGACGCGATGACGATGCCCGACCTGCAGGCGGGTCTGCGCAACCAGGCGAACAAGCCCGTGCTCCTGCACGTTCGCGAGGCGGACGGCAAGGTGCGCGACGTGATCGCACGGCCCCTCGCCTCCGACGCGGACCTGCGCTACACCGATTGGGAGCTGGCCTGCCGCAAGAAGGTCGAGGAGACGAGCGGAGGCACGATGGGCTACGTCCATCTGCGCGCGATGGGCTCGGGCGACATCGCCCAGTGGGAGCGCGACTTCTACCCCGCGTTCGACCGCCAGGGACTGATCATCGACGTGCGCCACAACAACGGCGGCAACATCGACTCGTGGATCCTCTCCCAACTCCTGCGCAAGGCTTGGTTCTACTGGCAAGGCCGCGCGGGCGAGCCGTACTGGAACATGCAGTACGCGTTCCGGGGCCACGTCGTGGTGCTGTGCGACGAGAACACCGCCTCCGACGGCGAGGCGTTCACGGAAGGGGTCAAGCGGCTGAACATCGGCAAGGTGATCGGCACCCGCACCTGGGGCGGCGAGATCTGGCTTTCGTCGAGCAACAACCTGAGCGACGGCGGGATCGCCACCGCCGCCGAGTTCGGCGTCTACGGCCCCGAAGGGAAGTGGCTGATCGAAGGCCACGGCGTCGATCCGGACCTAACGGTCGACAACCCTCCCCACGCGACCTTCCTCGGCAAGGACGCCCAGCTTGAGGCGGCCATGGCCTACCTCAAGGAGGAGATCGCCAAGAAACCGGTCGCGGTGCCGCCCGTGCCGAAGCGTCCGAACAAGGCGATGCCCGTCAAGGGGTGAGAGAAGCTGGACTGGGGGGTGAGCGCCAGTCCTATCCTCCTGACTTCCCCGCCTCGATCGCTTGCTTCGCGAAGTCCAGCATCGCGTCGGACGCTCGGCGCGGGAGCTTTTTCGCCTCGGCGGCGACGGCGGCCACGTCCTTTCGCAGGGCGACCAGGTACTGGTCGCCCTCGGGCTTGGACCCGGACTCCTTCTTCGATGCCTCGAAGGCGGCCGAGAGTCCGCCGAGCGCCTTCGTCACGTCCGAAACCCGGCGGGCGGGAGCCTTGCCGGTCTTCGTGAGCACGGCGTAGAGGGTCTCCTCCGCGTCCGCGTACAGGTTCACCGAGACGATGTTCCACAGCGTCCCCCCGCCCGTGATCGCCGATCCGACGGCGATGGCGTCGTTCTTCGTGTCTTGGAGAACCTTGCGGAGCCGAACGACTCGGGCCTTCGGTTTGATCCGATCGTTGCGCCAGGCGAGCGCGTCGCCGTAACTCCCTATCGCGCCCGTCATCCCGGCGGTCGATTCGCCGCCGTCGCGTCTGGTTGCGAAGTCGTACCACTTCGTGCGGCCCATCGCGAGGATCTGGGCGTTCGTCTTACCGAAAGGAGGCTCGTCCTGCTGAACCAGGACGAGCGCGAGCGCGCAGGAAAGGATCATGGGGCCATCGTACCGTCTTCGCGATCCTCTCCCCAGGGCTTCTACCGCCGTCGTCGATGGAGCAGAGCCGCCCCGAGGCCGAGAACCACGAACGTTCCGGGCTCCGGCACCGCGTTCACGACGCCCACCGCGTCGAGATCGAACCCGCCGCTGGCGAACGGCGTGCTGTAGGGGTCGTTGATCAAGCGTCCCTGTGAATCGCGGGTCCCGTAGCGCGGATCGATGCTTCCCACCACGTCGATCATGCGGACGTGGGTGACGCTGTTCACGTCGAGTCCCGCGATCCCCGTCATGTCCTGAAGGTCGAACTCCGAGCCCTGGCCCGACACGAACTGCCCGGCGAGATTGTGGACGTTCCTCGGGTCGAGCGAGCCGAAACCCCCGATCTGGGTCGTCGTCTGGGTGTTCGACACGGCGTTGAAGCGGAAGAAGTTCAGCCCGTCCGAGCTCACCTCGACGAACGCCAACTCCGCGAACACCGCGTTCGCGCCCGTCGAGAAGCCGTTCTCGAACACCGCGAAGTCCGTGCCCTTGCCGTTCCGGATCGCCTTGTCGAACGTCAGCGTGATCGAACCGCCGTCTCCGAGACTCACGATCGACCCGTTCGCCGCGCCGAGGGCGGCGTCCGCCGTGCCGTAGGTGGCGTTGCCGCCGCCCGGGTTTGCGACGTTCGCCGGTCCCCGCGTGAGGTTCGAGACGCCTGTCGCCCACCCGACGATGCTCGTGCTGGTCGCCAGGAGCCCGGTCGACGCGTACTGCGCCGAAACCATCCCCGCCGCCGCGAAGAGGCCGAACGCGAAGACGAGCCTCATCGGGTCCGCCTCCGCACGAGGGCGACGAGACCCGCCGCAAGGGCCGCCATCGACGCGGGCTCGGGCACCGCCTGGGTGCGAAGATCGTCGAGTGCGAAGTAGACGGGGGTGTTGATCCCGAACGAGCCCGTATCGCTGGAGGTGTAGGAGAACCGCACTTCCGTCGCCGACCCGAGACCGGTCAGGTCGAACCAGCGCCAGTCCCGCACGACGTAGTCTTTGGTGTTGTCCCCAAACCGGTAGTCTCCGAGGAAGAACTCCGCCGCTCCGGTCTTGGTCCCGCCCGCGAAGCCCGTCGCGACGATGGAGAAGAAGTCGGGATCGTTGCCGGTCGCCCCGCCGAACTTCTTCGCGAAGCTGTCGCCGTTCTGCATCGAAAGGCCCGTGTAGGTCGTGTTCGTGATGTAGAGGCCCTGGATCGTCGTCCCGGCCTGGAGGCGCAGTGTCGACGCGTCGTAGGCGACGGCGTAGTTCGTGCCGCCGTGGGCGGTCCCGGTGATCGCCGCGAACTGGTTTTTATATCCCGGCGTGGTCGGGTCGTTCACGTTCGAGTAGGAGAACCCGGTCGAGAAGTCGTAGGTCGCGTTGTAGTCGTTGAGGAAGGTCGTCCCCCCGCTCACGAACGAGCCGTTGAGGTTGCGGCCGTTCTCGTAGGAGTTGGGGGCGAGGGTGAGGTCGTCGAAGGTGGCGGTCCCGGCGGCGGCCAGGGCGGCGACGGCCGCGAGCGCGACGGAGGCGAGGGCTTTCATGGATCAGTTGAGGTCGTAGGCCGAATCGTCGGCGGAGAGCGCGCCCATCCCCGGTTCGGTGGGGTTGGGCAGAAAGAGAGCCTTGGTCGAACGGGCGTGCCCGTCGGCGTAGGCCACGCTGGCGGCGTCGAGGTGACGGAAGTGCACCTTCCCGGCTCCGAAGAAGGGGTCGCTGGGGGCGCGGAGATAGTTCTGGCCCTTCGGCGGGTTGCCGTACGCGCCGTCCGAGAAGACGGCGGTGCCGACCGGATCGGCGATGCTCCCGAGCGCCGCTTCGGGAAGGGGGGGCACGAACAGGGGATCGCCGCCGATGTAGGTGGCGTTGTAGGCATAGCCGGTGTAAGGCCGTCCCCAGGACTCGCCGGTGAACGTGGGGCAGGCGCTCAGCGCACCCGTCTTCGTGTACGGTCCGAGCAATCCCAGCGTAGACTTGCCGTTCTCGGACCGGAAGTCCCAGGCGGTCTCCACCGCGAAGTCGGGCCCGCTGTAGTAGTAGGAGAGGCAGGCCCGCTCGTCGGCGTCGCCCGCGTACATCGTCCAGGCGAGCGTAAGCTGCCGGACGTTGCTCAGACACTGCGTCTTCCTCGCCGCCGACTTCGCCTGCGCGAAGACGGGGAAGAGCAACGCGGCGAGGATCGCTACGATGGCGATCACGACCAGCAGCTCGATCAGCGTAAATCCTCTCTTCATCGTTCCCTCCCACGACCGAACGTCGGAGGGCAAAGAGGGACGAAGAGGACCTGCACGGGTCCGCTCCAACCGCCCATGCACGCAGGCGTCAGGTCGCTTCGATCGGCAGAGCGGGCATTCGGGCTTGGGGGCGTTCCCCCTCACCGTTGCGGCACAGCGCCGGTTTCTCACCGGACTTTCCCCGTTCTTTCAGTCCCCCACGACAGGGGACCTCTGCTTCGTCAGAGAGGATAGCACACGGACGGAGGGCGGCTACATCTCGGCCATCGCGTGCCGCCAGCCTCGGACCGACACGGCGCAACCCCGCGCCCCGAGGGCGTGGAGGAACCGCTCCAGGATGAGGGCCCCCGCCGGAAGGGTCCGCTCGCGACCCGGCTCCATGCCCACCAGCGCGGCGCGCTCGGCGTCCGTCATCGGCATCAGGCGGCCCACCGCCGCTCCGACCTCACCGTAGTGCAGCCAGGCGCCGTGGACCTTCTCCGGCTCCCACGTCTCCATCCGGTCGCGGATCGTAACGAGGTTCGTCGCCGTCGCCCCGAGGGCCACCGGCGTTCCGCCGGGATGGCGCACGTCCTTGAGTAGATCGTCCACCAGGGCGCTCGCCGCGAACACCGCCGGACCGTCGGGCGACTCGTCGTGGAGCGGCCCGTCCTTCAGGGCGAAGGTGCCGATCGCGAAGCTGCGGTGGAAGACCTTCTCCCAGCCGTCGCCCTGGCGGAGGGCGGTGACCAGCTCCGTGCTCTGTCCGCCCACGTCGATGATGGAAAGGCGATCGGTCCCGGAGAAGGTCGGGTCGCTCGCGACCGCCTGGAAACCCAGCTCGGCCTCGTCGTCGCCGCTCAGGATCTCAACCGGCGTTCCCTGAGCGGCGGCCCGCGCCTGGAACTCAGGGGTGTTCGAGGCGATCCGCGCCGCCATCGTGGCCGCCGCCCGGAATTCCGTCGCTCCGTGGGCCTTTGCGTCGTCGAGCGCCCTCTTCAGCGCGTCGAGGGTCCGCACCATCCCCGGCTCCCCTAAGAGGCCGGTGCGCTTCGTGCCCTCGCCCAGCGAAGTGACGGCGCTCGTCTCGAAGATCGTCCGCCCGTCCTCCGCGACGAGGAGAAGGACCGAGTTGGAGCCGACGTCGACGACCGCTTTTCGCATGGCCTAACAGTATCCCCCGGGAACCGAACCAACCCTATCCATAGACTCTTTCCACCAACCTCCCGAGGTCTCCTCGGCGTTGGACCGTCGGAGCGCAGAAGGCCGCGGCGGGGTTCTATACTTCGCCTCGATGGCAAAGTTGCTCGGCATCGACGTCGGCACCTCGGGGTGCAAGGTTCTCCTGATCGATGAGAACGGCCGCATCCTGAAGAGCGCGGGCGCGGAGTACCCCCTCTCGACCCCTAAGCCTGGCTGGAGCGAGCAGAACCCCGAGGACTGGTGGCAGGGCGTCGTCCGCTGCCTTGCGGAGATCGGTGAGGCCAACGTCGACGCGATCGGCCTCACCGGGCAGATGCACGGCGCCGTGTTCCTCGACGAGCGGGACGAGGTCGTGCGTCCCGCGATCCTCTGGAACGACCAGCGCACCGTCGAGGAGTGCGCGGAGATCGACGCGACGTTCGGGCCGGAGAACGTCAAGGCCGTCACCTGCAACCCGCCACTCACCGGCTTCCAGGCGCCCAAGATCCTTTGGCTCCGCAACCACGAGCTCTCGAACTACCAGAGGTTGCGCTCGGTGTTGCTTCCGAAGGACTACATCCGCCTACGGCTCACCGGCGAAAAGCGCACCGAGGTGAGCGACGCGAGCGGGACCGGCCTCTTCAACGTGCCCGAGCGGCGGTGGTCGCACGAGATGATGGCGGCCCTGGAGATCGACCCCGCCCTCTTCCCGCCTGCCGCCGAGAGCTTCGTGCCTACCGCCCAGACCCGTGCCGTCGCGGGCCTCGCGGCGGGCATCCCGGTGGTCGGCGGCGGCGGCGACCAGGCGGCGGCGGCGGTCGGGACCGGCGCCGTCGTGCCCGGCGTCGTCTCCGTCTCGCTCGGTACGAGCGGCGTGGTCTTCACCGCCATCGATGGGCCGGCGTACGACGCCAGCGGCGCGGCCCATACCTTCTGCCACGCGAACGGCGGCTGGCACGCGATGGGCGTGATGCTCTCCTGCGCGGGGGCGCTCCGCTGGTACCGCGACACGGTCCAGCCGGGAACGCCCTACGACTCGATCTCCGACGAGGCGTCGAAGGCGCCTGCCGGATGCGAGGGGCTGGCCTTCCTGCCCTACCTTAGCGGCGAGCGCACGCCCCACAACGATCCCTTCGCCCGAGCCGGATGGGCCGGGCTCACCCTCGCCCACGGACGCCCCCACCTCGCGCGCTCGGTGTTCGAGGGTGCGACCTTCGGCCTGAAGGAAGGCTTCGAGGCCCTTCGAAAACTCGGCGCGCGGGCGGACGAGCTGCGGGTGAACGGCGGTGGCTCGAGAAGCGCGCTCTGGGTTCAGATGCTCGCCGACGCGTTCGGCGTGCCCTGCACCATCCTTGAGGTGGACGAGGGGCCTGCCTTCGGGGCGGCTCTCCTCGCGGGCGTCGGCGCGGGCGTCTGGCCGGACGTCGCGAGCGCCGCCGAGGCGGCGGTTCGCCGCAAGGGGCGCGTCGAGCCGAGCGGAACGGAGTACGCGGAGGCGTACGCGCGGTACCGATCGCTCTACCAGACGACCCGGTCGTGGGGGCGTTAAGGGTTTAAGTCGCGCCGAGCGCCGATCCTTAACGGGTTAAACCCCCAACGGATCGGCTTTCCCGCGACTGAACCGTAACGAATGCGCCATAATAACGCGTTCCGCGCCCCAAAAGGGGCGATTTACAGGCGGAGCATCGCCCAAGTACCCATGACCATCGACAACCATCCGACGCCCGTGGCCGAGCAGGAAGAGGCCACCCCGGTGCCGACCACCGACGTGGCGTCCGACGCGACCCAGCCGGTCTCCTCGGCTCCCGACACCGCCGACGCTCCTCAGACCGAGGCCGTCGCCACCCCCGCCCCGACTGACGCCGAGGCTCCCGTCTCCGAAGAGCTTCAGGCCGATCTGGCCGGCGAGCCTACCGCGACGGCGACCGCAGTGAGCGCCCCCGAGGCGAGCACTCCGGGCGAGCCCCTGCCCGGCAGCGATCCGGCGGAGCCCAACGCGCCGATCGATCCGACCGACCCGACGCCCGCTCCCTCCAGCCCGAATCCCGAGCCCACCGCCCCGGTGGATCCGCAGATGGGCGTGGAAGCTCCCGCCGAGCAGACCGCCAGCGACGCCGACCTGTTCGAGTCGTATATGAGCGCGATGGACCGCGGCGAGGATCCCGAGCAGGCGATCGACAGCTCGTTCCGCCGTCTTCAGAAGGGCGACCGCGTCGAGGCGACCATCGTCGCCGTCGAGAAGGACAAGGTCTTCGTCGACCTTGGCACCAAGGCCGAGGGCATCGTGCCCCTGGGCGAGCTGTCCGAGGAGAACCTCGACACCGCCAAGGGCCACTTCAACGTCGGCGACAAGATCAGCGTCATCGTCATCCGCCCCGAGGGCGCGGAAGGCAACCCGATCGTCTCCAAGAAGCGCGCCGACTTCGAGGTCGTCTGGGATCGCATCGAAGAGGCGTTCCGCAGCGAGACGATGCTCGACGCGCAGGTCGTGGACCGCGTCAAGGGCGGCCTCGTGGTCGACATCGGCGTGCGCGGCTTCGTGCCCGCCACCCACGTCGGTTCGGGCAAGCTCCGCAACATCGAGAAGTACGTCGGCCAGCCCCTCCAGCTCAAGGTCATCGAGATCGACCGCGAACGCAAGAAGGTCGTCCTGTCGAACCGACAGGCCGAAGAGGAGCGCCGCGCCTCCGCCAAGGAGAACATCTTCAACGACGTCAAGCCGGGCGACAAGCTCGAAGGCACCGTCCGTCGTCTCACGGACTACGGCGCCTTCGTGGACCTGGGCGGCGTCGACGGTCTCCTGCACATCTCCGAGATGAGCTGGGCGCGCATCAACCATCCGAAGGAGATGTTCAAGGAAGGTCAGAAGATCGAGGTCATGGTCCTCCGTCTCGACCCGTCCGCCGGCAAGATCTCCCTGGGCCACCGCCAAGTGCTGCCTGATCCGTGGAACCTTATCAAGGAGAACTATAAGATCAGCCAGACGATCAAGATCACGATCGGCCGGATCGTACAGAGCGGCGCGTTCATCAAGCTTCCGGAGGGCGCCGAGGCGTTCATGCCGGTCAGCGAGATGAGCTACCGGCGCATCAAGCGGCCTCAGGACGTGGTCGCCGAGGGCGAAGAGGTCGATGCGCAGATCATCGACCTGCGGCCCGACGAGCGACGCATGGTTCTCTCCATGCGCTCTATCGGCGGCGGTACCGAGCTCAAGCCCGGTGCGGTCGAGGCTCCGGGCGGCGGCGCCTACGAGCAGGAGTTCCGGCGCCAGGGTATGGGCGCTCCGGGCGGCCCCGGCGGTCCTCGGCGCGGTCCGGGCGGCCCCGGCGGTCCCCGCCGTGGTCCCGGCGGCCCTGGCGGTTACGAGGAGTTCGAGGACGCGCGGCCGCGCGGCACGGGCACCGGCATCGGCGCCACCATCGGCGAACGCCTCGGGATGCTCAAGGGCCTTCTCGGCAACGCTCGCGACGAGGAAGAGTCCACGTCCGAAGAGAAGACGGAAGAGTAAGGCTTCCCCTGAACTCAGAGTCGACGAGGCTCTCCGGAGAAATCTCCGGAGAGCCTCGGTCTTTTGTCATACAATGGGGCCGTGCTGCCCCTCCTCGTCGCGCTGATCCTTTCCCAAGGTCAGCACCCGTTGCCTGTTCTGGCGGTGACGGAGTTTTGCGACCTGAAAGCGGGAGAGTACGGACTCGCGGCCTCGAAAGCCGTCACCGAACGGCTCGCCAAGGCCCAGGCGTACGACATCCTTCCGGACGAGGCCGTGCGCCGCGCCATGGCGACCCTGGGCTTGACGCCGCCGCTGGTCGGTCTCGTCGACCTGAGCCGCGTCGGCACCGAGGCGATGGGAGCCGAGCGATCCGCACGAGGCGGCACGATCGTCACCGGGGAGGTCGTGGACTACCGGATCGACCGATCATCCGGCGGAAAGCAGGCGCGGCTCGCCCTGCGCGTCGTCGCCTACGACGTTGCGGGCGTCCTGCCGGTCAACGGCGCTCTGGAGCTCGGGTTGCCCTTAGTTCACAAGGAACCCGTCACGGACGACGAGCTCTTGACGGAAGCCCTGCAGCACGCTGCCGAGTTGGCGGTGCGGACGATGCGAGGTTACAAAGTGCCGACCGCCACCATCGTCGAGACACAGACGCGCTTTGCGCGACTTGATCATGGATCCGATGAAGGCTTTCGAACGGGGGATATCGTGTCCATCGCGCGCGGGCCGATCGCGATTGGAACGGGACGAGTCAGTCGGGTTGAGCCAGAGTGCGCCGAACTCTCCTTCGAGCGCGTTATCGCAGGTATCGCGCTGGGTGACCGGGTGCGTCGGGTCTTCACCCCGCCTCCCCTTCCTCCCGCCGGGAAGTCGATCTTTGGAGGCAAGTGTTGATCGCGACGCTCATCGTCCTTGTCGGTCTAAAGGCGTTCTCTCCAGGCGGTGCGACTCAAGCCCATCCCATGAGGCCCCGATGGGTAGTGGCGGAGTTCCGGGACCTTGTGACCGGCAAGTACGGATCGGTCGCGGCCAAGGCGATTCGGGAAAGGTTAGAGGAAACGGGACGGTACGACGTCTTGCCCGACGAAGCCGTACACCGCGCGATCACGACGCTCGGTTTGACGTCGCCGCTTCGCAGCCTGGTCGAGATGGAGCGTGTGGGGACCGAGGCGTTCGGCGCTTCGAACGCGGTCTACCAAGGCGGGGGCGTGATCGTGTCGGGAGAGATCGTCGACTACGGTCTCGATCCCGCGCCCGGAGGGCGTCGGGCCCATCTGAGGCTACGGGTGGTTGCCTACGACGTGACGAGCATGTTCCCGGTGAACGGCGCCTTCGAAGTTGGCGTGTCGCCCGTTCGTACGGAGCGTGTGACGGACGGGGACCTGACCGCCGAGGCTCTTCGGCAGGCGGCGGGTGCCGTCGTGCGGACGATGCGCGGCCAAAGGGCGCCGGAGGCCAAGATCGTCGCGATCCGATCGCGTTCGGCGACGATCGACCGGGGCGCCCGAGAGGGCTTCCGCACGGGCGACACGGTGGTCGTCTGCCGAGGTCCCGTCCAGATCGCGACCGCTCGGGTCGGGCGAGTCGAACCGGACAGCGCTGAAATCAACTATGAGCGCGTGATCATGGGCATCTTGCCCGGCTACCGGGTACGCGGGATCTTTCCCCTGCCGCCTCTTCCGCCCGCGGCGACTCCCATCCGCAAAGGCGAGAGGCCGTGATCGCGCTCTTGGCTTTCGGCGCGGCGGCTGCCTTTGCCCCGAACCAGAAGGTGGTGGCTCATCCGACGTAGAGGGTAGTGGAGTTCCGCGACCTTCGATCGGGCAAGTACGGCGCGCTGGCGGCGACGATCCTCGCGCGGGAATTGGAGAAGACGGGAAGGTACGAGGTCGTTCCAGCGGGCGCGGGGTAACGCTCATCGCGGAGCCCGTATTCTGGAGAAAGGACGGAACTCGTCCGCGCGGCGAAAGAGGCGATCGGCGACGACGTCCGCGACGGCACGCTCGTCGTGGGTGAGATCGTGGACCATCGTGTCGATTCTGTCGGATCGGATCGACGGGCCCGGGCCGCCTTGCGTACGATCGCCTACGACGTCGCCAGCGGCGAGCCCATCAGCGGCGCGCTGGTTTTCGGTGAGGCCGTCCGGCGCAAAGAAAGCGTCTCGGACGGTGTCCTCCTCGTCGAAGCGATCCAGAACGCGGCGGCGGACGCCGTCGAGGCGATGCGAACCGCCGAGAAGCCGGTCGGAACGATCGTGAACACTCAAAGCCGTTCGCCGCTCGTCAATCAGGGAAAGAAGGCTGGCTATCTGGAAGGAACGCGGGTGGTCGTCGTTCGGGGAAAGCGGCTGATCGTGCGGGCGCATGTGGCCATCGCGGAGGACGATACGGTGGAACTCGCCTTCGATCCTCCCACGAACGACGGGAGGCCCGGCGATCGCGTCCGGGTGATCGTCGCCTTGCCCGCAGACGGCCCCACGACGTTAGGAAAGCTGAAAACCTCATCGCTCCGGCCACAATAGCCCGTGGACGATGCGCGACCCATTGGGCTGACCGGGGCGATCGCCGGAGGAAAGTCGACCGTGCTCGCCATGCTCCGGGACCTTGGTCTGAGAACGGCGAGCAGCGACGCCGTCGCGCGGGAGGTGTTTCTCGAAACGGCGGTGCAGGAGGCTTTGGAGAGGCGTCTTGGAGTGACCGGTCCGGTCGCGCCCGTCGCGCTACGCGAGGCGATCCTTCGCGACTCCGGATTGCGCCGCTGGACGAACCGACTGATGCATCCTCTGGTAGGGGAACGCATGCGGGCGATCGAAGCGGACGTGATCGAGGTACCCCTTCTGTTCGAGGCGTGCCTCCAAGGGCGATACCGGGAAGTCTGGTGCGTGACCTGCGGGCCGGAGGAGCGATCGCGCCGCCTCAAGGCGCGCTACGGACCCGACGCCGATCCGGCGGCCTACGGAAGATGGCAGCTCGACGAAAGGGTGAAAGCGGCCCTCGCCGACGTCGAGATTCGAACGAACGTGTCGAAAGAAGCCGTCTTTTCGGCCGTAAGAGCGGAGGCGGCACGATGCTTTCCAACGCGCGTTGCGCAACCCGAATAACCGTGCTATACTCCGTCCGATTTGCTCGAAAAGGTTCCGACGGTGGGACTTTAGACCGGGTAGAGCCACGAGGATAACCTGGGGAGACGACCGGAGGGGACATCCGGCCAGCGTGCGACCGTCTGCGCAATCTGGCTGGAAGGGGCGAAAGCCCCCGGATGTCCGCGATGGAAGCTCTCCCCCTGGTGGGCTTAGATGCGAAAAGACATGAGGAAGGAGGACGCGTCCAAGTGAGGCGGTTCGTCGATACGTTTGCTGGGAAGGCTCTTTGCCACCTGGCCGCGATGGCGCTCGTGCTGCCCACGGTCACCTTGACCGTGGCCAGCCGAGCCGAGGCACAGGTTCAGCAACTGCCGTCCTGGGCCGTGACCGAGTTCCGGGATCTGAAGTCCCAGAACCGCAAGTACGGGCAGGCCGCGGCGGACGCGGTTTCCGGGGAGCTGGCGAAGACGAATCGTTACGATATCGTCGCTCAGGACACGGTGAACCGCGCGATCGAGACGCTCGGTCTGACGTCGCCCTTGGAAGGGCTCGTCAACCTGAGCCGCGTCGGTACCGAGGCGATCGGCTCCGCTAGCGCGGACCGGGGCGGCACGATCGTTTCCGGCGAGGTTGTGGACTACCGAGTCGACAACGTCGGTGGCGGCAAGCAGGCGCGCGTCGCCCTTCGGGTCGTGGCGTACGACGTGGCGAGCGTCCTGCCGGTAAACGGCGCCTTGGAGGAGGGGCAGTCCACGGTTCGGGGCGGCAACGTCACGGATGAGACGCTCATCACCGACGCTATCCAGCAGGCGGCGGCGGTCGTGGTGCGGACCATGCAGAGTCAGCAGCTCCCGTCTGCGACGATCCTGAACACCCAGACGCGCTCCGCGCTCCTGAACCAGGGCACCCGTAGCGGCTTCAAGACGGGCGACACCGTGATCATCACGCGCGGTCCCATCCAGGTCGGTACCGGCCGGATCGGCGTCATCGAGCCGGATCAGGCGGAAATCACCTACGAGCGCGTCGTCCGAGGCGTTGCGCCGGGCGACCGCGTCCGCGCCGTCTTCTCGCCACCCGCGCTTCCGGCGGCTGGCGTCTCCATTCTCAAGGCGAACGGTGGACTGCGGACCAGCAGCAAGCCGAAGGGGCGCTCGAACAACGCGACCCTCATCTCGGCGCTCCTCGTCGTCGGTCTCGTCGGCGTCCTCCTGGGCGGCGGCAACGGCAGTTCGACGAGCGCCGCGACGGTGACCGCCGAGGCGACGACCGACGTTCAGACCAACACGGCGGCGGCGGTTCGCGTCAAGTGGACGCGCAACGGCTTCTTCAAGGGCAACGCGAACACCGGCACCGGTACCGTCCGATGGCAGGTCTATCGCTCTGACGTCTCGCTCAATCCCATCCTGGTCGTGAGCGAAGCCCAGCAGGTGGTCGATAGCACGCGCCAGACCCCCAGCAGCGACACGGGCTACCTCCGGGACGCCATCGCGGGCGGTACGACCTGTAAGAACACGAGCCCGACGAACGCGACGATCCCGACGACCACACCAACCCTCGTGGCGGGTCAGACTTACGTCTACTCGGTCGAAGCCGTCTACTCGGTGACGGGTCTCGACCTGCCCAGCGGCAACACCGCGGGCGGTACCACGACCGCAGGCGGAACGGCGGGCGGTACGACCGGCACCACGAGCACGACGGGTACGACCAGCACGACGGGCACGACCAGCACCACCGGCGCTACCGGCACCACGACGAGCGGTACCACCGGCACGACCACCACCGCGACCGGCACGACCAACACGGGGACGACCACGTCGGCGGGCTCTACCGCTGGAACCACCTCGGGCGCGGGCAACCAGCTCTGCTACTTCCGATCCGGACGAAGCTCCTCGGGACGCACCACGCCGCTTGAGCGGCCCACGATCACGCAGCCGTCGAACAACGTGCCCCTCGGCAGCACTAGCCAGAACTTCGTCGTTACGGCGCCGAACGTCGGCGGGCAGCTCGTCCAGTACGTGTTCGAGTTCTCGGACGATCCCACCTTCCCTAAGGCGAGCACGGTCCGAACGGAAGTTAAGAACACGTTTACCTTCAACATCAACCCGTTTAGCGGCCCTGACAATAGTAGCTTCCCGACGCGGCTTCGAAACGCGCAGACGATCTACTATCGGGCGGGCATTCGGGTCCAAAGCGACCGACCGGGGCCGGTGGCGGAGAACGGGGATAAGAACCGCCGCTTTATCTACTCGCTTCCGAGAAGCTACACGCGCACCCAAACGCCCCCTTCGGGGCCGTAGTCGAGCGCACGAACGGAACCGCCTCGTACGTCTAAACGATAGCCTCGCCCTTCGGGGCGAGGGAAATACCTTTCAAGGAACTAGATGAACAGTAATCTCAACCGGGCGCTTGCCTCGGCTTTGGTGGCCTTCGGCAGCGTCGCCCCTGCGCTTGCGCAATTCGACTGGGACGGACACTGTATCGATCCGAACAACACGGCCCCTTACAGCGCGGACTTCATCACCTACCGTCTGTCGACCGATCTGTTCGGCGCGGCGCTCGGAATCTCCGGCACCGTCGCCCTCGGGCCTGCCGCCAATCTCTGTGGAGCCGCGACCGCCCCGGTCGTCGGGCGAATCGGCTTCACGATCGGACGGCAGGGCAGCATCCAGGACAACGATCCGACTCAGGACTTCCAGGGCATCGTCGACGAGGATATGCGTCTGACGGTGGGTATGAACAACCTCCAGGAGTTCGACGCGCCTGCTCCTGCCGGATCGCCAGGACGTGCTCCGGGGTACGGAGGGTTCACCTTCGCGCGCGTCTACACCCAGGATCCGACGACCGGGGCGACGAACAGCTATCTCTTCGGTGAGAACGGCATGCGGCTCGCGTTCTACGGACGGAGCGGTCGGTATATGTACGCCGAGAGCACCGTCAACGGAACCGCGATCAACAACAGTATCGGAGTACGTTGCGTCGTCGACGTGATCGGAGACGCCGCCCGCGTGAACTGGCGTCTGAGCAATCGTCTGAACCTCACGACCGCTGCCTCGACCGGAACTCCGCTCGGAATCGGTCTCGCCTACGCCAATACGGTCGCGCTTTACACGAGGGATGATATCCAGCGCACCGTCCCGTTCGGGAACGGTCCGGGTCTTCCCGACAAGACCTACACCACGATTCCGGGCCGCCGACCGCTGACCGTTGAGGAGCGCTTCAACCGAACCGGTCTCGACCCCGACGGTCAGGCGTTGGGTGCGACGATCGGCGTTCCGCCTTACGTGAACTTCTCCGCCAGCCAGGCGGCGGGCTTCGGTCTCCAGGTCGTCAACGACCCGAGCGCGCTCGGCGTGTTCGATCCCCAGGCTCTCGCGTCCGGCGCGATCGACCAGACCCCGGTCGATGAGTTCGTTCTGGGCGAGGCTCCGTTCCTTATCTCCGGCGGATACGGAACGACGAACCCCACGATCGGCGACTTCATCTTCAATCCCCCCGGTCCCTCCGCCGCGAACCTCAACGCCGACGCGGCGCCGATCGGTCCGACGCCTTCGTTCGTCCAGAAGTGGCTTCCGACGACCGTGGTCGCCGGGGGCGGTTTCCGGGATATCGTCGCGTACTACCGCTCGACGAACGGCGATTCGAGCTACGGCACCTCTTTTACCGGCTACACGGCGGTCGTCGACACGCCTAAGTCCATTTCGACGGTCTCGGGCGACGCCAACAGCTTCGCGCCGAACCCGTTCACGATCCGCGTGAACGTGGATAACACGGGCGGCTTCAGCACGGTCGACCAGTTCGTCACGATGCAGAGCGTGAGCGTCACGCTCAGCCTGCCGAACGGGATGTACAACCCCGACAACGTTTCTCAGCGTACGATCACCAAGTCGATCTCCGCGATCGGACCGGCGGCTCTGAGTTCCGTCGACTTCCGCGTCGCCGTCGACGAGAACGCCTTCGGCGCGCTGCCCTACACGGTCACGATCTCGCCGCAACCGGGCTTCGCGACGAAGGTGATCAACGGCGTCATTAACGTGGCGACCACGCCGAAGCTTGAGATCGCGAGCGGTGCGAACCTTGTCGGTCCGCCCTGGCAGTTCGCCGACAACTCGTGGGAGACGGTCCTCGGGCTCGACCTGAACTCGGATTTTCAGGCTTACACCTGGGACGCGACGACCCAGCAATACATTCCGCAGGTCGCTGTCGAGCGCGGTCGTGGCAGCTTCATCATCTCGAACCCTGATCTGGGCTTCAAGCCTCTGGGCGGGTTTCCGCTTTTGCCGGACGACCAGTTCCCGAATCCTGCGAACAACGACCTCGGCGGCGCTCCTATCGTCCAGCTCCATCGTGGCTGGAACCTAGTCGCGAACCCATATAACTACGCGTTCGACATCGGCCAGATCGTCGGCGTTCCGGACAACTCGTCCACCGCGCTGCCGTACACGGAACTGGTGAACCAGGGCTACACGAACGGCGCGTTCACGTACTACGACCAGTCGCAGAAGAGGTACTCCTCTCCGATCGCGGGCGCCGGCTCTCGGCTTCAGCCGAACTATGGCTACTGGATCTACGCGAACTACGACTTCGCGATCCAGTTCCCGCCCATCTACGACATCTTCATCCGGTCGGCGCCGCCCAAGGCGTTCGTCCAGCGGTTCGACAACTGGCGGCTCCAGCTCAACGCGGCTCAGACGAACGCGGCCGACTCGATCTTCGTCGGCACCGCCCGCAAGGCGGAAGACTCGAAGAATCTCTCGTACCTGAAAGCGCCGATCGCGCCGGCGGCGAACGCCGTCCGCAGCTACGCGGTGGGCAACTCGTCGTGGGGCAACGCCCAGCTTCTGCGCGTCGGCAAGGGAACCCAAAGCTACGCCTACAAGGTGCTTAGCAAGAAGGCGGGTCCCACGACGATCTCGTGGCCGAACCTTCGGGAGATTCCGACCAACCTCGCGGTGACCCTCAAGGACGCCGTGACGGGGAAGACGGTCAACGCCCGAAGCGTCGCCGGCTACACCTACACGTCGTCGGCCAACACCGAGCGGTCCTTCACTGTGACCGTGACGCCGAAGGCCACCGTCGCCCAGCGTGTCGGAACGGCCAGCGTGAGTCAGGTGCGCAAGGGCCCGGTTCAGCAGATGAAGATCGCCTACACGCTCTCGGGCCGTGGCTCGACCACGATCCGCGTGTACGACAGCAAGCGACGGCTCCTCGGAACCGTCGCGAACGACGTCGACGCGGTGGCGGGCGCCAACACGGTGATGTGGGGCATGTCCGGCGCGAACGGGCTTCCGCTCGATGCGGGCAGCTACGTCCTTGAGATCGCGGCGACCGGCGAGGCTGGCGACACCGCGACCAGGCAGCTCGCGATCACGATCCGCCGCTAAGGCCGATCGCTCTTCCCGGCGGGAGACCTCTTGTCTCCCGCTTCTCCTTTTTCTCTCCCGCTCATGCGATCGCTACGCCTTCCCCTCGTCGCCCTCTTGGCGACCGTCGCGGCAATGGCCGCCGCCGACACCTACACGATCAAGCTCGTGCCGTTCCCGACCGCTGAGGTCGCGGACGGTCACAGCCAGGTCGCGGTGAACGCCCAGGTGTTCCAAGACGGGCGTCTCGCCCCCGACGGAACCCAGGTCGTCTTCGAGACGAACCTCGGAGCGTTCCGTGAGAGCCTGGTCCGCACGAGCGGGGGCATGGCCCGGGGACTTCTCGTGGCGGGCGGCGTTCCTGGCGTGGCGCGCATCAAGGCGAGCGTCGTAGCGGGCGACGCCACGGGAAGCACCTGCACGATCGAGTTCGTAAAGTCGCGCGAGGAGCTTTCTCAGGCCCGCGAGACGATCGAAGTGACCTCGACCACCTCCGTGGTCTTCGCCAACGACTCGAAGGTGATCCAGGGCGAAGCGCCCAACAAAGGCGTGACCCTCCGGTACCGAGACTATGAGATCCATGCGGATCTCCTTCAGCTCGACCTCCAGAGCTTCACCCTGAAGGCGCGAAAGGCCCTCGTCAAGCATGGTCGGCAGACGCAGACCTACGACTCGCTCCTTCTGAATCTGACGGATCGCACCGGGTACGGCCTGACGAACTTTCCCACGCGCCGTCCCGATTCGCTGGCCCTCTACCCCGGTGGCTTCGCGTTCGTTGAGTCGGGCGCGGAAGGCGAGCCGATCGTCGCTCCCACCCGGATGCGCTACGGCATGGTCGAGATCGGTATCGATGGCGAACAGGCTCTAAGCCAGCCCGTAGCCGAAGACACCTTCGAACTCACCGACATTTCAGACTCGCCCAGCACGGTTGGAGCGAAAAAAGCCGTCGTCTACGCCCGTCGCGAGATCCAGTTCCAGAAAGCGGACATTTACGTCGCCAACGCGAAGGTTCTCCGATTCCCTCTGTTCCGTATCGATCTCGGCACATCGAACGGAAGCCCTCTCGTCACCGACGACATGGTCAGCGTCAACGACAACCAAGTGTCGCTGAACTATCCCTACTATCTCACGCTCAAGCCCGGTCTCACGAGCCTGCTCCGCTTCCGCACCGGCGAGCGCTACGGCCAAGGCCTCACCGCGAACCGCGGCGCCTTCCTCGACTACGAGCTCGCTTGGTCGAAAGGGGACGACCAGCAGGGCGGATTCACGTATTCCGGGGTCGGACGGTCTGACTGGGTCGCTTCCCTGCGGCAGTACCTCCGCATCGACAGCCGATCCGCCGCCAACATCCAGATCGACTCGCCCGGCGGAAAGAGCATCGGAGGGTCGGGCAGCGTCGGACGAACGTTCGGAAACTACAATCTTTCGTTCAGCGGTTCCCAGAGCCAGACCATCAGCGGCCCGGTCTTCGCGCGGGCCGCAAGCCAGTACTACGGCCTGACCTTTGACCGGAACCCGATCCGCATCGAAGGCACGCCGCTACGCGCCTCCTACGGCTTGACCGCAAACCAATCGTCATCGACCTTCTATAAGGACGTGTCGGTCGACAATGTTCAGCGACTTGAAAAGGTCACGAACGAACTGGCGGGCGTCGGTTTGACCGCCCGCGCCTTCACCGACGCGATCAAACTGGACCACGCGAGTACCGTCAACGCCTCGTTCGGCGCCACCCAGCTCTACGGTCCCAACGCGACCGCGAACCACGGTCTCGCCCTGAACGGTTCGGTCAGCCTGAACCGTCGACTAAACTCCTCCGCCAACGCCTACCTCACCTACAACTACCTTCAGGACGGCTTGAACGAGGCGTTCGTCGGACGCCATAGCCTCAGTCTGCTCGGGAACTACGTGCGCGGCAACACGGGCATCAACTTCTCGATGAGCAAGGGAATCGGCGTCGACCGCATGAACTTCTCCGGCGAGGCGTCCTACCGCCTTAGCGGTCTGTGGCGTCTGAGCTACACCCACCTGCTGAGTACGTACGCGACGAACAGCTTTACCGAGTTCTACGCGATCGTCAGCTACCGCATCGGTTGGCGAGAGGTTGGCTTGACCTGGTCGAGCCGCAGCCATCGGCCGGGCATCCAGCTCATGAACTCAGCCTTCTAAAGAAGGCGCACGAAAGCGGGTAGGGTGGAAAGGACGGCATGATTCTTTTCCTCCCGCCGCCCGCGCAGGCGTCGTTCCGAACGCCCTACGCGACGCAGGAGCGGTTACGCCTCGGTCCGCTCGTGCTCCCTGCCACCGTTCCCCGCTTCGGCCTTCTTGAGGTCGACGTGGACGCGTCTGCGACCTACGACGATCCCTTCGATCCCGCCGAGGTGCGGCTCGATGCGACTCTCACCTTGTCCGATGGTCGAACCCTGTCCATCCCCGGCTACTTCGACCGTCCCTTTCGACGCACGCTCGTCGATGGCGCCGAGCGACTCGAGCCCGATGGCCCCACGCGTTGGCGGCTAAGGATCTGTCCCACCGTCGAAGGCGAATGCCGCCTGCGCGTGGTCTTCGCCGACCGGACGGGCGAGCGTGTTGAGAACGCGACCTTCCGCTGCGCGGCCTCGCCGAACAAGGGTTTCGTCACGGTGGGCGATGGCAAGTACTTCGCCTTCCCAGACGGGACGAGCTACTGGCCTCTCGGCTCGAACCTCGCCTCCGCCGGGCCGCGCGGCACGCTCGACTACGACGAATGGTTCGGTAACTTGGGCGCCCACGGAGCGAACTACGCCCGGCTTTCGCTCTCCCCCGGAAACGCGACTCTGGCGACCGAGATATACGGACGGGCCGAAGCCGGAAAAGGGATCGGGCAGATGGACCTCGCCAACGCCTGGCGCCTCGACCACGTCTTGGCGGTCGCTCGTGAAAAGGGGATATACACCACGCTCGTGCTCAACGATTCGAGCGAACTGAGGCAGGGCGAGAGGGGCGGGTGGGACAAGGCCGTCGAGAATTCCGACAATGGTGGCCCGCTTCGCATCTGGCGCGACTTCTGGTCGAGCGAAACGATGAGTCGCCTCTACCGAAACCGACTGCGTTATCTGGTCGCTCGGTACGGGGCCGATCCCCATGTCTTCGCCTGGGAATTCTGGAACGAGGTCGACCGCGTGACCGAGTTCGATCCGGCCACCGTGCGCGACTGGCACCAGCGCATGGCCCGCACGCTCGACGGTCTCGACGCCTATCGCCATCTGCGCACCACGAGCGTCGGCGCCCTTCTTGGAATGCGGACGATCGACCTGATTCCAGAGCTGGATCTGATGCAGACCCACGCCGTGGGGAACGCCGACCCGGCGGTCGCCACCGCTGCCCAGCAGTCGCGCAAGTCGGCTTGGGGAAAGCCCCACTTCGTCGGGGTGGTCGCGCCGGACGGCGCCTCGCCCCACGCCGAGGACGATCCTGAGGGACTCCAAGCCCACGATCCCATCTGGGCCTCGCTCGCGACGGGCGCGAGCGGCGGCGCGGCTCCCCTCTGGGGATCGTCGGTTCCCGCAAGCGCCTACGACGGTCCTTCCCGCTTCCTGGCGGGCGTCGACTGGGGCCAGGAGCGGTTTCGCCAGACCGACGTGGTCCTCTCTCCCGCCAATCCCAAAGCGCCTGTTCCTAACGGCGACCTCGTCTTGGAGGACGGACCCGTCGTGACCAACCCGCAGATGGCGACCGTGTCGAAGGGCGTTCTGTCGGGCGCCTTCCCATCGAGCGTCCTGCACGGTATCGTCAACCACGCGGACCTGCACAATCCTTTCATGCTTCGGGTTCGGGTGGATCGCCCGACGCGCTTCGAGGTCGCGGTTCGCACCGTCTCGGGCGAAGGTGGGGCGAAGCTGAGCGTGAACCTCGACGGCGTCGTCGTTCTCGACAAGGACTTTCCCGACCCGGACTGGAAGACCAAGACGGACGACTTGTCCCAATACGCCAGGGTCTTCCCGATCACCCTCTCGCCGGGCGTCCACACCGTCGTCGTCGAGAACAAGGGCGTCGACTGGGTGCGCGTCGGGTATCGGCTTGTCGGGGTCGTTCCCCGGACGAAAACGCCCCTAAGCGCCTGGGCGGTGGTCGGCGACGGCACCGTGATGGCTTGGCTTCGCGTCTCCGATCGATCCTGGCGAGCGGTGATCGAGCAGAAGCGGAACCCTGCGCCTGCTCCGCCGACCGTCATGCGCCTGCGCGGCCTGCGCTCGGGAACGTGGCGCACCGAGATCTGGGACACCTGGGCGGGAAGGCCGGTCTCCACCGTGCGGACGAAGGTCGGCATCGACGGCGGCGTCCGGGTGGCTTTGCCTACGATCGAACGGGACGTGGCGGTCAAGCTTGTGCGCGAAGGAGCCTAGAACGACGTCCTAGGCTTCCCAGGTCCTGACCAAATCGACGCAATACCACTCGCCGCCGATCTTGCGAAGGGTCGCCCGGTACCCGGCGCCGCTCAAGCTTCCATAAGAGTCGTCGACGTCCACCATGGCCTTGCCTCGAGCCACATCGATCGAAGCCGCTTGCCCGATCGGTTTCCAAACGCCGAGGCGGAGGTAGGGATAGGGGTACGACGGGCTGATCCTCTCCGGTACGTTCAAGCCCAAAGCCTTGGCCTGGGATCGGGGCGCGAGACCACTCGTCCAGCCTACGAGTTCGAAGGGACGAACGCCCGCCCCGTAGTCCACCAGCCCGATCTTTTCGACGCGTCCCGAAAATCGGAATCGCGCGTCGAACGCCGCCGCCATCGCCTGCTCCGTGTCGCTTGGAGGACGCGGGCCACCAGCGGGTTCGCGTCCACCGCGTCCGGGAGGCCGTCGCCGTCCGTGTCCTTCGTCGCTGAGAGGCTCGCGATCGGATGCGCCAGACGTCGCCCGTGGGCACGGATGCTCCGGATCGTCGCCAGGACGTCCGCCCGGCCCGATGCGGCGATCCGACCGTACACCAGCCCCTTTTCCTCGGGCGACGCGCCGGGCGACCGCAGGATGGTGAGCATCGCGTCCACCACCGCCTTTCCCATCCCCTTGGAAACGAAATCGAGCAATCCCTCACGCAGGCGCAGGCTTTTTGTCGCCAGAAGCTTGGGGAGAGCCGCGTTTGCCACCTGCTCCCGATCGGCCTTTTCCTCCAGCCAAGCGCCGAAGGGCGCCGGGTAGCCTTCGCCCCGCTCGGTGAAGACGCCTCGCCGCTCGGCAAAACCAACATCGCCGCCGTGTCCCGACGATCCGCGATCTGCGCGAGCAGTTCGGTCAGGTCGTTCCGCGCGTCGCCCCTCGCCGCCTCCGAAGCGCGGATCAGCCGCGTCACGAGCGGCCTGCCGAGTCGGACGAGGCCCCGGTTTTCCCGGGGTGTCCGCTTCGACTTCGCGAGCAGAACGTCCATGTTCCGGGGAGAGGCGCGAAGGCGGTGATAGGGAAAGGGGGCTCGACGACAGGAAAGCCTCGCTGCGATTCCTCGATTCCTCGATCGAGCCCAGAAATCTTCCACCGGAGAGTCCCGTCAGGAGGCCGGGGCGAGGCTTGCTTCGACCGGACCTTCGTAGTGCGACGCCTTGACGCCCTTACCTTCGACGTACGGCCGACCTTGGTCGTCGATCTTGACCAACTCCCACTTAGGCGGCTTGTCCGCCGGTTGCCATCGGACCCACTGGGCACGCATCCAGCCGACGTTCGCGGTTGGACCCTTGACGCCCGGTGCGGAGGACTTCAGCTCTCCGACGCGCTTGACGAGGTAGTCGTCCACCGAGGCGTAGGGTGGCTTGTTCACCGCGAACTGGAAGTAGAACAGTCCCGCCAGGATGGCCGCCGTCCCCAGTCCGACGAGGCCGAGGTTCGCGCGACGGCTCGTGTCCGCCGGGGCGATCCGAGGCACCAGGAGGTGCAGGAAGAAGAGGGCGACGAGGTAGAGCGTCCCTGCGAGGACGAACGGGCCCACGTAGGAGCCGGTGACCTGCACCGCGCGCCCCACGAAGAACTGGAACGCCGAGACCCCGATCATCGAGAAGCCGTTGATCGCCCCCACCGCGAGCGCGATGCCGTGTTTCGGCACCGTGTCGGAGATCAAGGTGAAGAGGTTCGCGCTCCATCCCTGGTGGGCCCCGGCGGCGAGGGCGGTGATCGCGACCGCGAGGTAGACGCTCGGAATCCCGCCGACCGTCGGCACGTCGACGAGGCGACCGACCTCCATCACCGGCAGCACCGCCAAGGCGGCGACGAGCATCGTGAGCTTTCGCGCCTTTCCGACCTCCATGCCGCGCGCGATCAGCCGCGAGGAGGCCATTCCTCCGAGCACCGAACCGACGTCGGCGACGATGTAGATCACGGGAATCGCGAGGGCCATGAACGCCGGAGTCACTTTGAACTGGTCCGTCAGGAACTTCGGCATCCAGGTGAGATAGAACCACCACGGCGCATCGGAGAGCGCCTTGGCGATCGCGAGGCCGTAGAGCGGACGGATCGCGAAAAGTTGGGCGAAGCTTAGGGTTTCGGTGGGTTCCTGCGGGTCGCTCAGGATGTGCGCCCGCTCCGCCTCGGAGACGCGCGGGTTTTCCGACGGAGAGGCGTAGAGCGCCTTCCAGAAAGGCATCCAGAGCAGCCCGATCACCCCCGTCAGGACGAAGCAGGCGCGCCAGCCGAACGCGGTCGCGATGGCGACCCCCAGGATAGGCGCGAGGAACGCTCCCATGTTCGCGCCCGCGTTGAAGATGCCGTTGGCGGTCGCCCGCTCGCGCTGGGGAAACCACTCGGTAGCCGTCTTCACCGCCGACGGGTACATCCCCGACTCGCCGATCCCCAGCAGGGCGCGCACCACGACGAAGCTGCCGAGCCCGCCCACGAAGCAGTGGGCGATGGCCGCGAGATTCCAGACCAGGAACGACGTCCCCAGCCCGCGCTTGATGCCCACCCGGTCGATCCCCCGCCCCACGAACGTCATGACCAGCCCGTACGAGAGGGCGAACGCCACGTTGAGAAGGGCGAGATCGGTCGGCGAGAGCCGCAGATCGTTCTCGAAGAACGGCACCAGGAGGGAGAACACCGAACGGTCGAGATAGTTGACCGTCATGGCGTAGAACACCAGCGCGCAGATCGTCCAGCGAAACCCGGGAATCCTCTTGGTGGCGGTCATCGGAGACCTCTCGTGCGTCGTCGCATCGCGGGGACACTTTATCCGATATCGTTGAGCGCCGTCGCGCGGCTAAGAGAACCCAGAAGCCGGACCGTCGCTCGAAGGGCTTGTCGGCGCCCGTAAGACGGGGCGAACATCCGAGTCCTAGGCCAAAGGCGGAGTTACGTTAAGGCTTAGGTCTTTCCCGTATCCCGGTAGGGGCGCGGGCCGTCCGATCTTCGATGGTCCCTTTCGTGCTCCTCGCGTTGCCCGCCATCGTGCCCCGTCCCGTCGTGTTCGGTCGCGTCGTCTCATCGGGCGCCACTATCCTCATGCGCCCCGCCGCCGAATCCACCCCGACCGCCTTCCCGTCGACGCCAGCGCCCTGGCTCGGCCCCCCACCGCCTCCCATGCCGGTCGGTAACGCGCGAGAACTGGCCCTTGACGACGTCGAGGTTCGGGTGGGGACCGGCTCTACCTGGGCGACCGAAGGCTTCGTGTTGTGCCGCCGGGGCGGCGTCTGGTCCGGCTTGCGGCTGGAGCCCTCCGGCTGGGTCCAACGTCCGGTGGCGAAGGCGGCGGGCGCCGCGATCCTTCGCGCGCTGACCGGATTCGACCGGTGGCCCGACTCGCCGCCCCCGATCGAGATCGGGAACGACGTGCCGCTGACGACGGTGCGTATCCTAGGCGCGGGGCGATGCCGGGCGTTCTCGGGCGTGACGGGCGGTACGGACGAGGCGTGGAACCTCGCCCGCCTCGTCCGCGAGGCCCTGGATTAGGCCGCCGGTCTGGTCCGCGTCTCGTACTCGTAGTCCCGTAGTGCCGGCCCCCGGAACTGGTACCAGAGGGCGGCGAACACCGCTCCAAAGCCGCCCAGCACGAACGAGTACCGAATGCCGACGAGGTCCGCGACCTTCGCCGCCTCGTAGTCGCCGAGCTGGGGCCCCGAGACCTGGAAGATCATTCCGATGGACGAGAGACGGCCCCGCATCTCGTCGGGCACCGCGAGCTGGCGGATCGTCTGGCGCTGGACGGTGGAGATCATGTCCGTCGCGCCGACCAGCGCGAGGCACACGATCGCGACGTAGAGGTTCGGGCTGAAGCCGATGCCCGCCGTCGCGAGGCCGAACAAGGCGATCATCAGGATCACGACGCGTCCGGGCTTCTCGTACGCGGGCCGCCAAGCCAGGAACGAGGAGGCGGCCATCGCCCCAAGCCCCTGGCTCGCGACGAGGAAGCCGTATTCGCGAGCTCCGACCCCCAACCCCGCGCGCGCGAAGGTCGGCAACAAGGCCGAGGCGCCCGCCACGAAGGTCCCCCAGAAGTCGATCCACATCGCGTTGCGCACGACCGTCGTCCGGCGCAGGAATCGAAGCCCTTCGCCGATGCTCTGGAGCACCTGCTGGGCTCCCTGCGAGCGTGCGATGCGCGCGGGCAGGTGGGGTAGTTTGAGGACCGCGTAAAGAAGCGTCCCGAACGAGAGCGCGTTGACGAGATACGCCATCGACGGGCCGTAGCGCTCCCCGAAACCCCAGATGAAAAGGCCCGAGAGCACGGGACCGAGCACCTCGCTCAGCCGCCACTGGACGCCGCTGATGCTCGCCGCGTTAGCGAAGTGCTCGGGCGGTACGAGGTTGGCGACGATCGACTGCCGCGCCGGGCCGTCGTAGGCGCGCGCGCAAGCCTCGACGAAGACCAGCACGTAGATCGCGGCGGGCGTAACGTGGCCTCTAAAGCTCAGGAAGGCGAGCAGGAGCGCGACCACGCCCATCGCGCTCTGGGTAACCAAGAGGATCTTCGGTCGCTCGTGCTGATCCGCCACCAACCCCGCGAAGAGCCCGAAGACGAGCAAGGGAAGGACCCGAACGAGTCCGACGTAGCCTACGGAGAGGGCGCTGCCCGTGATGTGGTCGAGCTGCCAGAAGACGGCCCAGATCTGGAGCGAGCCGCCGACGTTCGAGAAGAACGAGCCCATCACCCACCTCCGAAACGCCGGATATTGGAGCGCGGGCAGTTTCTCGGGGGCCACGGACGATTGTACCGGATAGGGTAGAGAAACCTATCCTTGTGAAAAGACGAAGGGGCGGCGCCGATCCCCGTCCGTTCCTGTATCCTGTCCCTATGCGTCCCGCCGTCCAGATGTACACCCTGCGCGACCAAACGACGGTTCCGGCCGCCTTGGACGCCGCCCTCGGGCAGGTCGCCGCGATCGGCTATCCCGCCGTCCAGCTTTCCGCCGTCGGCGCTTGGGACGCGGGCCTGATCGACGCGGCGGGCCTGCGCGAGATGCTCGACCGGCATGGCCTCGCCTGCTGCGCCACCCACCGGCCCCTCGTCCGCCTGAAGCGCAACCTGGACGAGGAGATCGAGATCCACCAGAATCTCGGTTGCGACTACATCGCCGTCGGCTCCATCGCCGCCGACTACGGGATGGAAGCGGCGGGCTACCGTCGCTTCCTAGTCGACATCGAACCGATCGTCGCGGAGTTGAAGGCGGCGGGCATCCGCTTCGGCTATCACAATCACGCGCACGAGTTCATGCATCAGGGCGACCGTCGCCTCCCCCGCTACGACGTGCTGTTCGAAGAGCCCGACCTCCAGCTGGAGGTCGACGTCTACTGGACGGCGGCGGCGGGCCACGACCCGGCGGCCTTGCTCCGCCGCGCCGCCGGACGGATCGCCGCCGTCCACTTCAAGGATCTGGAGGTCGTCGGCTGGGAAGGGGCCAAGTTCGCTCCGGTGGGTGAGGGCAACCTCGACTGGGACGCCATCGTGGATGCCTGCCGCGCGGGCGGCACGGAGTGGGCCATCGTCGAGCAGGACACCTGTCGCCGCGATCCCTTCGACTGCCTCGCGAGCAGCTTCCGGTTCCTGAACGATCTCCTCTAGGATCCGTTTTCGCAAAAGAGAGAAAGGCTTTGAAGCCTTCGACGCTACCGGTACCCGCTAGCGCGGGTACCGGTAGTGCCCCACGATCCGCCAGCTTGCGAGCACGTCCTCCTCCGCGCAACGGCCGAGGTTGTGGACGACGTACGGCAGACCCTTGGCGTTCAGCCGGTTGGACAGGACGCCCGTGTGGTCGAGGCCGTTCGGAAGCTTCCAATAGACGAAGTCGCCGGGTTTCCAGTCGCCGTCGTTCCGAAGTTTCCGGCCGTGCGTACGAAAGAACCACGCTTGGTTCGGGCAGCGGCGGTGGTCGATGTTCGCGTCGGAACGCCGCGCCCGGCGAGGGTAGGACGCGAAGCGCGTCCGCATATCCTCGTGGATCAGCCTCTGAAGGTCGTAGCCCGCGTGGCGGAGCGACCGGACCACGACGTCCGTGCAGACGCCCTGACTCCGGGGCAGATCCCCGTTCGGATAGCCGATCCGAACGTAGCCCACCGTGTACGCCGCTCCTTCCCGCACCTGGATTCTCGCCCCCTCCACGATCTTCGCGGCTGAACCCGGACGCGCCTGAAGGGGGGCGGCGTGAACGCGACCCACGAGGGCGAACCCGGCGACTACGAAGCGCCTCATCGTCAGACTAGCGTCTCGATGTCCTCTTCCTCGTCGTCTTCGATAAGCGGAACGCCGGGGGTAAGGGGAGGTTGGCTGAAGGGGATGGCGGCCCCGACGATGGCCTTCTCCTCCAGGTGGAGCGCCTTGGCGCGCTCGTCGGCGCCGGGCGACACGGGCCAGGGCGTGTCCTTCGCCCAGTACGAGTCGAGATACTCCTCCCAGACGCGGTCGTAGACCGCCTTGGTCTGGTCGGCGATCGTGTCCCAGGAGAACTCCTCCTGAAGCCGCTCGCGGGCGTTGACGCCCAGGTTGCGGGCGCGGGCGGGGTCGCGCAGGACCTTCAGGATCGCCCAGGCGAGCGACTGCGGGTCCCCCGCGAAGGAGAGGGTGCCCGTCTCGTCGTGGTGCACGACCTCGCGCAGACCGCCCGCGTCGCTCGCCACGACCGGCGCTCCTGCCGCCATAGCCTCCAGCGCGACGATGCCGAACGGCTCGTACAGGGAAGGGAACACCGCCACGTCCGCCACCCGGTAGAGCTGGTGCAGCGAGCGGTTCGCCATAAAGCCGGTGAACAGAACCTTGTCCTTAAGCCCCGCCCACTCGGTGTAGCGCTCCAGCCGCTCGCGCGCGCCGCCGCCGACGATCATGAACTTGACATGCGGCTCCTGGGCCAGCACGACGTGCGCCGCGTTCAGCAAGACCTGAATGCCCTTCTCCCGCACGAAGCGGCCCACGAACATCACGATCTTCTCCTCGGGCAGGGCGAGCTTGGCGCGGGTCGCCGCGCGCTCCGCCTCCGTCCACGAGAACTCGAACTTGCTCGGCTCGACGCCGTTGTAGATGATGTCGATCTTGTCCCAACCCACCGAGAACGACTTCGAAACCTCCTCCCGCATAAACTCGGAACACACGATCACCCGCCACGCCTCGTACGTGAGCCAGTACTCCTGCTCGTGGATGTAGCGGCTCGTGTCGTTGTGGATGCCGCCGTGCCGCCCCATCTCCGTCGCGTGGATCGTCGCGATCATGGGCAGCTTGTACTCGTACTTGAGCTCGCGCGCCGAGTCTAGCGAAAGCCAATCGTGGGCGTGGAAGATCGTCGGCTGTCCGCCGGGCCGCCAGTCCTCCAAAAGCTTCCGCACGCGCCGGTCGGTGGCGACGTTCAGGAGCTGGATCTCGTGCAGGAAGTCGTTCGGCTCCTCGTCGAGCGTGACGCGGTGGACCTGGACGCCGCTGGGTTGAGTCTCCTCCTCAGGGGCGTTGGGCGTGCACTTCGTCACGACGTGAACCTCGATGCCCTTGGACTGAAGCCGCTGGGAAAGGTCGTAGACGTGCGGGCTGATGCCGCCGACGATCCGCGGCGGGTACTCCCAGGAGAGCATGATGACGCGCATGGGTGCTTGGGATTATGCGCGGAAGGCGCGAATTTCGCCTTTGGGCGTCCCCGCGCCGTTTACGGCGCGGGGGAAGCGGGAGGGTCGAAGGGGACCTTGCGGGCGCTGGCGAGAAGAGGCTTGCGTTCTGACTCTTACGTCTTCGATCTTCGGCCTTAAAGTTTGATTCCCTTGCGGGGCGTCTTGATCCGGCTCTCGATCGGGAACGATGGCTCTTAAGCGTTGATGTTTGGCAACGTGCGTTCGCCGGGCGCGTCGCGCCGTCCCCCCTCGGCCCTCACGCCTCGGTCGCCAGCGTCATGGCCGCGTTATGGTCGTCGAGAACGTCCTGAAGCGCGTCGATGCGTGCCTCGAGATCCTCGATCTGTGCTTGCGCGTCGGCGGCGGTGATCTGGGCCTCGTACTCCTGCGGTCCGGATATGTAGCTGCCGGCCGACAGGCCGCGCTTGGTGTCGAGCCCCTTGAGGAAGGCGATGAGGCCTTTCGTCTCGGCCAGTTCGTAGATCGTGGCGTGGACGGGCACGTTGGCGGCGTTGATCGCCGCCTTGAGTCGCCAGAGCCTTTCCGTCTCCCCCTTCAGCTCGTCGTACAGAACCCTCGCGTCGAAGTCCGGAGGCGATCCGGCGATGACGCTGTTACTGTTCGTAATCCGGTCTTGAAGGTCCTTGACCTTCTGGATTTGGCGATTCTTGAGTTTAAGCGCTTTGGCGAGGGTGACGGTCGGCATCCGAGGATTGTGTCGCCTGCATGAAGCGGCGCTGGGACTTTCGACTGAACTCCTTCCGCGCGACGCCTGAGAGATTTCTTTAGTCCGAACGGGAATCCCGTGGGGAAGAATGGTCCGGTGAAGGATCGATTCGCTCCCCGGCCTCGAACTCTAGGACCCGAGGGAGGCCGGGCCACCCTCTGCGCCGCCCTGCGCGAGGCCATGGGACAGGAGGACCGGCTGCGCGCCGTGTTGGGAACGATCCACCCGGCGGACCTGGCGGACGCGATGCGAAACCTGGGCGACGAAGAGGATCTCGCCGTCTACCGGCTCCTGCGCCCCGAAGAGGCGGCGGAGGTGCTGGACGAGGTCGACGCCTCGACGCGGCGGCGGCTCGTCGACGCGACCCCGCCTCCGGTCCTTGCCGAGATCCTTGGCCACCTCGCCGCCGACGAGGCGGCGGACGTCCTCGGCGCCCTGCCCAAAGAGGATCGGGAAGCGGTCCTGGCCCTCCTTCCCGAGGCGAAAGACGTCCGCGACCTGCTCACCTACCCGCCCGACTCGGCGGGTGGCATCATGACCCACGGCTACGTGGACGCGCTCGTCGACGACACCGCCGCCGAGGCGATCGCCCGCTTCAAGGCGAGGCCGCGCGTCGAACCCATCTTCGACGTCTACGTCGTGACCGCGTCCGGCGCGCTCCACGGAGCCGTCGACCTCCACACCCTGCTCCGCGCCGACGGAGGCGCCCGCATGGGCGATCTCGCCGACCGGGGCGAGGTTCGCGTCCCGTCCGACATGGACCAAGAGCGGGTCGCCGCCGTGTTCGCGCGCTACGACCTCACCGCCCTGCCCGTCGTCGGACCCGGCGACCGCCTGCTCGGGGTGGTCACCGCCGACGACGTGATCGACGTCGTCGTGCAGGAGGCGAACGAGGACGTGGCCCACCTCTCGGGCACCGACGCCGGAGAGCTGGAGAAGAAGACGCCCGTCCAGATCGCCCGCATGCGCATGCCCTGGATTCTCGCGACGATGCTGATCGAGCTCGTCGCGGGCTTCGTCATCCGGCTGTTCGACCATACGCTCGCACAGGTGCTCCTCCTTGCCAGCTTCATGCCCATCATCAGCGCGATCAGCGGCAACACTGGCCTCCAGAGCGCCGCCATCATCATCCGCGGCCTCAGCTCGGGTCACGTTCAGATCGGCCACTGGCGCCACGCCCTCGCCCGGCAGATGCAGACCACCGCCATCCTCGCCGCCACCTGTGGCCTGTCGCTGGGGATCATCGGCGCGGTCTGGTACGGCAAGGCCATGTTCGGTATCCTGGTCGCGATCGGCATGTTCGCCTCCGTGAACATCGCCGGGGCGGTCGGCACGTCGATTCCGCTCGTCTCCAAGCGGCTTGGCTTCGACCCCGCCCTCACCGCCGGCCCGTTCGAGACGGCCTTCCAGGACGTGGTCGGCATTTCCATCTTCCTCGGTATGGCGACCCTCCTGCTGCCCTACCTGAAGTAGAAACCTAGGCCTGCGCCGCCGCGAAAAGCTCCCGCTGCCCCAGACCGTACACCTCGTGCAGGGCCTCCTCGACGCTCGGCTCGCCCAGGAGGTTGATCTTGATCTCGTCCCAGACGCTGTTGTTCGTGAACGCGCGCACGAGCTTCGCGAGTCCCGCGTCGCCCTTGAGGCGGCGCAGGTGCCGCACGAGCTGGGCCGCCTGCGAGTATGCGTGGCCGCTCCGGGCGAGCCCCGTCGCCTCCCGCCGGTCCGCCTCGAAGGCGGCGTTCAGGGCGGTCGGTTCCAGCCAGGTCTCGACGGGCCGGGGCGGCGCGCCTTCCATCGTCATCGCCAGCCCCTCGTCGAGCCAGTGCGGGATGCGCGCCTGGGTGAGGTTGAGCGTGATCACATGGGTGTACTCGTGCGCCACGACGCGGGCGAGCGTCGCGGGATCGGCGTAGGCGGCATGGGGAACGCAGATCTTGTCGTAGGGGTACTTGTCCACGCAGTAGCCGTAGCGGGCCTCGTGCCAGGGCGCGTCGCTCTCCGGAAGCAGGACCGCGATCCGGGCCGGCATCTCGAAGTTCCAGCCCAGCGTCCCCGCGACCCGCTCGCAAGCCTCCCGCATCAACTCCCGCCGTTCGTCGTCCAGCTCTTCGGCCGCCTCGAAACTCAGCCAGGGGGCGATCGCCGTGATCTGCGCTATCTCCCGGACCCGCGCCTCCGCTTCGATCATCCGGTACCAGCGCAGGGCCGAGCCGCCGTAGCCCGCCCCGAGGGCCGAGGCCATGGCGTACGCTTGGGGCATCGCGTCCCGGTAGTACGCCTCGATCGCCTCATGCCACTCGCCGCTCTGGCCGACGGTCCCGTAGCGGGCGGTGAAAGGCGGGTTGGGCCGGGGCTGCTCGGACGAGGGCATAGGCCTATTATCCCGGGCCTACTCGTCCCGACGTCGCCCCTCCCAAACGACCTATACTGATCCCCAATGGTCGGCGGCTTCGTCTTCACCCATGCCCTGCGCGACTTCGCGCGCGGGCGACGGCTTCTGGTGTGGCTTCTCGTCGCCGGGGTGGCCTACGGCATCGGCTTGGCCTACGTCAAGGTGAACGGCGGAGCCCCTCGGCAGGACACCTACGTCCTGCTCTCCTCGGTGCTGTCGTACCGCATCCTGGCCCTCGCGGCGGCGATCTTCTCCATGGCGGTCGTCGCGCAGGAGGTCGAGGGACGCACCATCGTCTACCTGCTCACGCGTCCCGTGCCACGCCAAGCCCTTCTGCTCGGGCGCGCCCTGGCGGCGGCCCTCGTCGTGTTCGTCGTGACGGCCTTCTCCGCCGTCGCGGTGTCGCTCGCGACGCGCGGAACCCACAATCCGCTCCTCGCCAAAGACCTTATCGCGCTGGCGGTCGGCGCCCTCGCCTACACCGGGTTCTTCACTCTCGTCTCCCTGGTCCTCAACCGGGCCATGGTGGCCTGTCTGCTCTTCGCCTTCGGCTGGGAAACCCTCGCCGCGGGCGTGCCGGGCGACCTGAAGCTCCTCACCCTCAACACCCACGTCATGGCTCTCGCCGAGCGGCCCGTCCCCAAGGAGAGCAGCGCCGACTTCCTCGACGCGATCGGCTCGATGCTGGGCTCCACCGGCGTTTCCGCGAACGTGGCCTGGGTCGTCCTCCTCGTGGTGATCGGCGCCACCCTCGCCGCCTCCATGGCCTGGTTCTCGCACTTCGAGTACGTCGCCCGCGAAGACGCGGAGTAACCATCGCGCCGTAGTGGACTCAGGGATACTCTCTAGGGTGACCGAGGCCGTTTCGGACGTTCCTTCGCCGCCCGGAGCCCTCGAGAGGAAGGCCACGCGCGTGGCCTTCTTCGTCGCCGGACTGGCGATGGCCGCCTGGGCGCCGCTCGTGCCGCTCGCCAAGGCGCGCGTCGGCCTGGACGAGGGACGGCTCGGCGGACTGCTCCTGTGCCTCGGCCTCGGTTCGGTGCTCGCGATGCCCCTGTCCGGCGGTCTCGCCGCGCGGTTCGGATGTCGACGGACCATCCTGGCTGCCGGTGCGCTCGCGTGCGCGGCCCTGCCCGTCCTGGCCGCCGCCTCGACCGTTCCTCTCCTCGCCGCCGGTCTGCTTCTCTTCGGAGCCGGCGTCGGCACGGTGGACGTCGTGATGAACATCCAGGCCGTCATCGTGGAGAAGGCGGGCGGACGGGCGATGATGTCGGGATTCCACGGGCTCTTCAGCGTGGGCGGCATCGTGGGCGCCGGAGGGCTCACCGGCTTGCTGGCGACGGGCCTGCCCCCGGTTGCCGCCGTTGGGGTCGTCGTGACGGCGGCGATCCTGCTCCTGGGCGCCTTCGCCCGCGGACTGTTGCCCTATGGAAGCGAGGAAGACTCCACCGCCCTCGCCCTTCCCCGAGGACGCGTGCTGCTCTTGGGCGGACTGTGCTTCGCGCTTTTCCTCGCGGAAGGCTCCGTTCTCGACTGGAGCGGCGTGTTTCTGAGCGCCGAGCGGGGGCTCGACAAGGGACGCGCGGGGCTAGGCTACGTGGCGTTCGCCACGATGATGACGGCGGGGCGTCTCGCGGGCGATCAGGTCGTCCGGTCCCTCGGCGCTTTCCGGATCGTTCTCCTAGGCGGCCTCTGCGCAGGCCTGGGCTTTACGCTGGTGGCCCTCGTGCCTTCGTGGCCCGTGGCGATCCTCGGTTTCGCCCTCGTCGGCGCGGGCGCCTCGAACGTCGTCCCGGTTCTCTTCACGGCGGCGGGAAGGCAGGCGGAGATGCCGAGCAACCTCGCCGTGGCGTCGGTGACCACGATGGGCTACGCAGGCATCCTGAGCGGCCCTGCACTGATCGGATTCGTGGGACGCGCTTTCAGCCTGTCGCTCGCCCTTCTCGGGGTGGCGGCTCTGCTGGTGGGCGTCGCCGCCTGCGCGAAGTCCGTGGCGAAAGAGACCTAGGCGAGGCGGTCCGTCGGACTTTTCGGGAGCCCGACGGACGATCCTTTCCGCTAGTCTCGGATTCCGCGCTGACGGCGCAGGAAGGTGGGGATATCCAGGTCGATCTCATCGAGACCGATGGGCGAGGTGGCGGGCTTCTCCTCCACGACGGGCGATGCGGGCTTGGCCGACCAGTCGATCTTGATCGGCTCGGAGCCCGTTGCGGACGAAGCCGTCGCGAACGGGGCGGTCGGCTCGACCGGGGCCGGGGAAGGAGCCGCCGGGGCATCGAGCTCGGGCGTCGGAATCTCCGCCGTTACGGGTTCCGGCTTGGTCGGCTCGGGCTTGGAAGGCGCCGGCTCGAACGTCGGCGTGACCGCAGGCTCCGGAGCTTTGAACACGGGCGGCACCGGCGTCGGCTCCACGGTCGGTGTCGGGGCCGGGATGGAATAGGTGGGTGCGGGGCGATCGAACACCTCGGTGTTCTCACGGGAGGCCCGAACGGTCGTGGCTTTGGGGTCCATGCCCGCCGCGAGGAGGGTGATGGTGACCTCGCCTTCCACGTTGTCGCTCAGGACGTGGCCCATGATGATGTCGGCGTCCTCCGCGTCGGTGAACTGGAGGATGTACTCCATCGCCTCGTGCGCCTCGCCGAGGGAGAAGTCCGGTCCGGCGGTGACGTTGACGAGGAGTCGCTTCGCGCCTTGGATGCTCGTCTCGAGAAGCGGGGAGTTGGCGGCGTTCTGCGCGGCCACCTTGGCGCGCTGCTCGCCCACGCCCTTGCCGAGGCCCATCAGGGCGACGCCTGCGTCGCTCATGACGCTGCGCACGTCCGCGAAGTCGACGTTGATGATGCCGGGAAGGAGGATGATGTCGGAGATGCCCTGGACGCCCTGGCGGAGCACGTCGTCGGCGGCGGCGAACGCCTGCTGCATCGTCGTCTTCTTCTCGACGACGGAAAGGAGGCGGTCGTTGGGGACGGTGATGAGGGTGTCGACGTGGTCCTTCAGGCGCGCGGCGCCGCCCTCGGCCAGCCGCTTGCGGCGCGGTCCCTCGAAGGTGAACGGCTTGGTGACGACGCCGACGGTGAGAATGCCCATCCGGCGCGCCATGTCCGCGACGAGGGGCGCCGCGCCCGTGCCCGTGCCGCCGCCCATCCCGGCGGTGATAAACACCATGTCGGCTCCGTCGAGCGTGGACTGGATCAGCTTCTCGCTCTCTTTGGCCGCGTTCTCGCCCACCTCGGGATTGCCGCCCGCGCCGAGACCCCGCGTCAGGACCTCGCCGATTTGGAGCTTCCGGGTGGCCGCGCTGTGGGTCAGGGCCTGCGCGTCGGTGTTGAGGGCGACGAACTCGACGCCCTGGACGCCCTCGTGGATCATTCGGTTGACGGCGTTCGAACCGGCGCCGCCGATGCCGACGACCTTGATGCGGGCGGGGTTCTCGTAGAGGGATTCGGGTCGCATGCTGCTCCAGGGATCGCCGCCCTTCCTGCGCGGCGCGTCCGACCGACGTGAGGAGAGACGGGGCGAATCGCTCCTCGGTCGCGGACGTTCCGAATTGTAGCCCGAATATGTCGCGAAACGTGTTGGCTGGAGGGTTTTAGGCACGTTGCCCGATAGCGCTTAGAAAGCGTCTCCGGCGAGGGTTCCTCTGCCGTCGCGACGGGGGATTTCAGAGTTCCCTGCCTTTCACCGCGAACGGCGGGGGGGGCGCCGCACCTCCGAAGCCTGGAATTAGGACGCCTCCCCTCTCCGGAGGGGGAGGGCAGGGTGGGGGTGGGAGGTCATGCTAGGATTGAGCCCCCGAGAAAAGGCCCGAAGGACGAAACCAGCCCCTATCCCCGGATCTTGCCCAACAGCTCCTGCGTCTTCGCCTCCATCAGCGCACGGTCGCCGCGCGACTCGACGTTCAGGCGCAACAGGGGCTCCGTGTTCGAACCGCGCAGGTTGAAGCGCCACTCGGGGAACTCCACGCTCAGGCCGTCGATCTTGTCGACCTTGCCCTGCGGGCCGTACTCCGCCTCGATCTTCGCGATCGTCGCGGCCACGTCGGCGACCTTGGAGTTCACCTCGCCCGAGCAAGGGTAGGCGGCGATCATCTCGTCCACGAGCTCCGAAAGCTTCTTGCCCGTCTTCGAGACGAGCCGTGCGACGAGCAGGAAGGGGATCATGCCCGAGTCGCAGTACCAGTGCGACTTGAAGTAATGGTGCGCGCTCATCTCGCCGCCGTAGATCGCGTCCACCGCCCGCATCTTCTCCTTGATAAAGGCGTGGCCCGACTTGCAGATCACCGCCTCGCCGCCCATGCGTTCCACGATGTCGATCGTGTTCCAGGTGAGGCGCGGATCGTAGACGATCCGGCTCGGACCGTCGTGCAGAAGGGCCTGGGCGAGCAGGCCGACGATGTAGTAGCCCTCGATAAACTCGCCGCGTCCGTCCAGGAAGAAGCAACGGTCGTAGTCGCCGTCCCAGGCCACCCCGAAGTCGAAGTCGCCCGCCTTGATGTCCGCCTCGGTCCCGGCGCGCTGCTGCTCCAGTATGGGGTTCGGGACGCCGTTGGGGAAGTGGCCGTCCGGCTCGAAAAGCCGCCGCGCGACCTGGAGGGGAAGGTGGGGAAGCAGCTTTTCCAGGGCGACGCCCGCCGCCCCGTTGCCCGCGTCGCAAAGCACCTTGAGGGGCTTGAGGTCGCTCGCGGGAACGATGCCGAGCAGGTGCTGCACGAAGTCGTCGTAGGGATCGAGGTCGCGCCGCGTCCCCTGGCCCGTGCGCTTCCACTCCTCCTTGAAGGCCGCCTCCTCGATATCGTCGAGCCCCGTGTCGCCGCTGATCGGACGGCTCTCCTCGCGCACGAACTTCAGGCCGTTGTACTCCGCCGGGTTGTGGCTGGCGGTGATCATGCAGCCGCCGTCGAAACCGTAGAAGGCGGTCGCGAAGTAGACCATCTCGCTGCCGACCATCCCGAGGTGCACGACGTCGACGCCCGCGTCGTTGAGGCCCCGGGCGAACGCCTCGTAGAGGTCGGGCCCTGAGAGGCGGATGTCGTAGCCGACGCACACGGTCTTCGCGCCGATCACGTCGGCGTAGGCGCGCCCCACCTTGTAGGCGAGGTCCGGCCCCAGTTCGGTCGGAACGACGCCGCGAATGTCGTAGGCCTTGAAGGCGGGGAAGCGCTTGCCCATCGGGTAGGGTTTACCCGACCGGGAGTTGGGAAGGCAGGGGGCAAGGAGCGCCGATCCGACTCCCCGCCTTCCCAACTTCCTATGCCGGACCGCTTTCCTCCCGTCTACCGCCTCGCCACGGGGTTCTTCCGGCGGCTGTACTTCCCGACCCACGGCGGCGTCCGGGCGATCCACGCCGAACGGGTTCCCGCCGAAGGCGGGCTGCTGGTCGTGTCCAACCACATGAGCCACCTCGACTCGCCCGCGATGGCGGCGACCTTCCACGGACGGCGGCTCCGCGCGATGGCGAAGGAGGAACTGTGGAAGAATCGGCTCTTCGGAAAGCTTATCGAGGGAATCGGAGCCTTCCCTGTAAAGCGGGGCGAGGCCGACGCGGAAGGGGTCCGCAAGTGCCTGGAACTCCTGGAGAACGGCGAGGCGGTCATCGTGTTCGCCGAGGGAACGCGGGGCGACGGGCGGCGGATGCTTCCCCTGGAGCCGGGGATCGCCCTCCTCGCGCGCCGCTCGGGCGTTCCCGTGCTCCCGGTGGGCATCTGCGGGACCCAGGCCGTCATGCCCGCGGGCGGCGGCGGGCGTAAGGCCCCCGTCACCCTCGTGGTGGGCGAGCCGTTCCGCTACGACGACGTGGCGGGAAAGGGACGCGACGGCCGCGAACGCTTCCTCGCCGTGCTCTCCGAACGCGTCCGCACCCTCACCGCCGAAGGCGGAACCCCGCTAGAGCCCGCCGGGGCGGTCGGCACGGATGGCCCGTAGCCGCCGAAAGGTTTCTGCCGAAGCAAGGGGCTCAGGGCGGAGCTCCGAGACAGGAACGTCGGATCGACGCGCGTTGTTGACAAAGATGAACCGCGAAGCGGTTGTAGCCGCAACCTCCGTGGTTGCGCGGGAGCTTCGTGGTCTCTCCGCATCATCTCCGAGACGGTTTAGAACCCTGTTCGCAAACGGCGGGCTTAGGGCCTGCCTCCCGGGCCGGGTCCATGTCGAGCTCTCATTCCGATCCACGACGCCGGACTCGTGAAAATCCCTCGGGGGTTTTGGAACGGGTCGTCATCGCCCAGAACCTCTCCTCATATCTTCAAACACCCTATCCTGGATCGACAAAAAACCCGTTATTCTCGACCTTTATCTCGTTGAACCTCAAAAGTCGGGTCTGGAGAGACCGGAAATCCGTAGGGTGTTTGTCTCTAAGCCGCGCTCCCGGCCTACTTGAAGCTCACCGTGTAGCCCACCGAGCCCAACACGTTGCCCGAACGGGCAATCAGGCGCAGGCGCAGGCCGCGCGTCGGACGCGCCTCCAGGGCAAGCTGCCCTTGCCGCCCGTCTTGCTCCGCGAGGAGGCTGGCCCATGCGTAGAGCGGGACGCTCGTTCCGACGTAGGGCGTCACGAGGCGCCCCGCGAACAGGCCCACCGTAACGTCGAACGGCGCGTTGCCCGCGCCGAACTCGTTTCGGATCGTGCCGCAGAGAAAGGCCCGCGTTCCCGCTTTGGTCTCGTCCGCGATGTCCTGGACCCCCACCGCGAAGCCGGGACTAAAGCCCGCCAAGGGCGCGATGATGTTGTAGCTCAGGTCGAGGGTTCCCCGGTCGTCGCGCCCGTCCGTGTGCAGGTAGCGCGCCTCCGCCTCCCAGGCCCCGCCGAACGCGGCGGTGGCGTACCCGATGCTCGCGTCGCGTCCGAACTGCTGGAGGTACTCCAGCCTGACCGAGCCGTCGAGCAGCTTGCGCGCGGTGGGTACGGTAATGAGACGGTCGGCGCGGGCGAACGGCGCGAGCGTCAGAAGGAGGGCGCAGAGTCTTCGGGTCATCGGGTCCTAGGGAGCATAGCCTTTCCCAGAGACCTAACGACTCAAGGCCTCGCGTACTTCGCCGTTTCCGATCAGAATGTCGAACGGCATCCGCTCGAACTCGTACTCGTACGGCGGCTGGCGGAAGGCGAAGCCCTTCAGGCGCGTCTCTGCTCCCTCATGGACGAAGCTCTCCGTCACCGGCAGCGCGGAGGCGTCGTGCAGTCCCGTCTGTCGGATTGCCTCCTCGATAACGCGCAGGTAGGTCTGGACGGGCCGGAAGAGGCGCCGGTCCGTGACGTGGACGAAACAGCCGGAGCAGACCTCCCCGCGATACTTGTTGAAGGTGGGCTGGAACTCCACGGGTCGCAGGATGCAGCCCGGAAGGTCGCTCAACGATTCTGCCATGCGCCAGCCGTCGAGCCAGGGCGCGCCGAACGTCTCGAAAGGCCGGGTCGTCCCCCGGCCCTCGCTCAGGTTGGTCGCCTCCAGCAGGCAACCGCCCGGGTAGACGACGGCGGTGTCTACCGTCGGCATGTTCGGGCTCGGCATGGCCCACGGGGCGCCCGTCTCGTCGCCGTAGAGCGAACGGTCCCAGCCTTCGACCGCCACCACCTCGACGTCTCCCATCCCGAGCCAGCGCGCGATCTCCCCCGCTGTCATCCCATGGCGGACGGGAAGCCCGGCGAACCGGCCCACGAAGCTCTCGTAACTCTCCTCCAGGATCGGTCCCTCGGTGTCGACGCCGTTGATCGGGTTCGGACGGTCGAGCACCGTGACGGGGACGCCCGCCGCCGCGCAGGCGCGGATCGTCAGGGCCATGCTCCAGACGAACGTGTAGTAGCGCGAGCCCACGTCGAACACGTCGATCACCACGCGGTCGAGCCCTTCGAGCATCGCGGGCGTCGGCTCCCGATGCTCGCCGTAGAGGCTATGGAGAGTGAGCCCTCGGTAGCGCCCGCCCTCCCACTCGACCATGTTGTCCTGGGTGTGTCCCCAAAGGCCGTGCTGAGGCCCGAAGAGAGCCCGAAGATCCAGCCCCGCCGCAAGCATCAGGTCGAGCGCGTGGCGGTAGCCCCGATCGACGCTCGCCTGGTTGACGAGCAGGCCGATCCGCTGCCCGCTCAGGCGGGCGAAATCCTCCGCGACGAGACGATCGAGGCCGGTAAGCACAAAGAGGATTGTAGCGGCCCCGATCGGTCCGAGCCCGAACTACCGATAGACCGCGACGCCGCCCGGGGGAAGCGTTACCGAGATCGCAAGACCGTTCCTCGCCTCGACCTTCACCCGGCAGGGTTGCTCGTCGCCGGGGCAGTAGGTGCATCGAAGCTCGTCGCCTTCCTGGTGGAGCGTGCCGTCGATCGTCACCCAGGCGCGCGTCGTGTTCTCCGGATCGGTGTTGATCGCGACGAGCGTCTCCTTGCCCTCGTAGACCCTCGACCAGGCGACGACCGCGTGCATCGGCTCCTCCCCGACGAGCGTCGGAAGCCCGAACCCCTCCCCGTCGCCCGACGTCTCGCGAAGGAACTGGTGACCCCGGCGCAACGCGACGTCCTCTTGGCGAAGATGGAGAAGGGCGGAGAACCCGCGGAAGCCCTCCGACGACTCGTCGAAGTAATGCACGCACCGGGAGCCGAAGGCGCCGAACTCGCCCCCGAACATCGATTCGCGGATAAACCGCTCCGCGTCGTGGCCGTCGCCCGCCCCGTCGAAACCCTGCTCGCTCCCGTAGTAGACGCACGGAACGCCGAGGGTCAGCACGTTCAGGGCCTGGGCTGCGAGGGCGAGCTTCGCGCCGACCGGATCGCTGGCGAAGCGCGCCTTGGCTCCTCGGCAGACTTGGTCATGGTCGTCGACGATACTGACGGTGTGGCCGCTGTACTTTCCCGTGTCGTCGGGCGACTCCTCGGGGAAAAGGTCGAAAAACTCGCTCGGATCGGACTCCCCTCGCACCGAGCTGGCGAGAAGGGAAGGCTCGCCGCAGATGCCGAGCGCGGCGTCGAGACCCGTCTTATGGGCGAGGTCGAGCGCGAAGCCGCGCCCCCCCGTTACCTCGCCGACGATAAAGAAGTCCGACTTCCCAAGCGACTCGGCGAACGCACGGATCTCATCCACGAAGAACCGGGTCGCGCCGGGGTCCATGTGCTTGACCGTGTCGACTCGGAAACCGTCGAGGTCGGCGAAGGCGATCCAGTACTTGTAGGCCTCCGTCAGCGCACGGAGCGCGTCCGAAGGTTGGTAGTCCTCAAGGCCGCCCGTGCCGTGGTCGAAGTCCTTCAGATCGAAGAAGTCGCCTTCCCGAAACTCGGGATCGCGATCCCAGTCGCCGATGCTCCGCTTGCGGTGGAAGGCGGCGGGGTCCTGAAGCTCCAAAGGCCAGACGGCGGCTTCTCGGTCGTCGGTGGCCTCCCTCTCGAAGGGGATCGTGGGACCTCCCTGGGCGTCGTTCCAGCCCTTGACGGGGAACTCCTCGCCCGTCCAGGTCCCGCCCTCTTCGTACGAGAAGACGTTGGCGGCGTGGTTGATCACCACGTCCAGCACGACCCTCAGTCCTTGTTCATGGGCGTCGGCGCACAGGTCTCGCAGGTCCTCCTGCGTCCCCAGACGCGGCTCGACGCGCAGGAAGTCCTGGGTGGCGTAGCCGTGATAGCTGGAGAGACCGGCCTGTTTGAGCACGGGCGAGATCCACAGGGCGGTCACTCCAAGCCGCTGAAGATATCCGAGTTTGCTGCGAATTCCCGCGAGCGTCCCGCCGACGTAGCCGCTGCCCGCCTTTCGCCAGCGTTCCGCCGACGCGTCGTCGCCGAAAGCGTTCCCTCGGTCGGTCTTCTTGGCAAGGGGCGTCGAGCCGCGCGGCGCATCGGCGGTCTGCTCGTCGCCGTCCGAGAAACGATCGATGAGGAGGAAATAGAGCGACTGGTCTTGCCAGCTTTCAGGAGAGGGAAAATGGCCGCCTTCGCGGCAGAGGGAGGCGAGATCCAGGTCGGCGATCCGCTGCGGTAGGTGACTCATTTCTACGTACTTTAGAATCCGAAGTGTCCGGACGCGTTCCTGGCGACCGTCTATGGCGATAGGAACCCTTTTAGAGAGTCCTATTCAGCCTCCCCGTCCTTTGTCCACCGCTCGTTGCCGCGTAAGAGGCCCTGGAAAGATGAAGGATCTTCATGTCGTCCTCACCTTGGAGCCGTAGAGTAACCGCATGAACGTTCTGTTGGTGGAAGACGAGCGCCCCTTGGCCTTGGCGATCGTGCGCATCCTAAAAGGCGCGGGCTATGCGGTGACTTGGGCCGCCGACGGCGAGAAAGGGTACGAGGCGGCGCGGATGGACGGGTACGACGCGATCGTTCTCGACGTGCTGCTTCCTAAGAAGACGGGCTGGCAGGTGCTCGAAGGGCTCCGGTCGGCGAAGGTGAACACGCCCGTCCTGATGCTCACCGCGATGGACGAGGTCGGAGACAAGGTGCGGGGTCTGAACCTCGGGGCGGACGACTACCTCGCCAAACCCTTCGAAGCCCCTGAGCTGGTGGCGCGCGTCGCCGCCCTCATGCGGCGCGACAAGGCGAACAAAGGCCACGTCATCCGGGTCGCCGACCTGACGATCGACCGCGACGCCCGTAAGGTGACCCGAGGTGGCCAGAACGTGGCCCTGACGCGGCGCGAGTACGACCTCCTGGAGGCCCTCGCCGCCAACGAGGGGCGCGTCCTCTCCCGCGAGACGATCCAAGAGCGGGTCTGGAGCGATGACGAGGCGTTCTCGAACACGGTGGACGTCTTTATCGGCACCCTGCGGAAGAAGGTGGACGCGCCGTTCGACAGGAAGCTCATCCACACCGAGGTCGGTTTCGGCTACGTCCTGCGGAGCCCCGAATAAGGGAAAGTACCCTTCGGCAACCTGCGACCGAAAACTGAGATGCTCTTTCCTCGTCCCCGTACCGTCCGCGCGAAGCTTATCCTCACCACGACCCTCGTGGTGGGCCTGGTGCTCGTCGCTCTGGGCTTTCTCATCGACGTCGGCACCCGCAAGACCCTGATGGACACTGTCGAGGCCGAGCTGCGGCACCGGGCGGAGGATATGGCCCAAAGGGACCGAGGAGGCCCGCATGGCGGTCCTGGCGGCATGGGACCCTTCTTCGGGCTGTTCGGGGGCGGCCCGGAGGGACAGGGTGGGGACAGAAGAGGGCCTTTCGGGCCACGTCCGGGCGACCAGGACGACTTCCGCCCGCGCTTCGTCCACTTCGACGAGAGTGCGCCAAAGCCAACTTCGACCCAAGGCGCCCCTAATCCGCAGAATCCTCCGCGACCACGCGAGACGCTCTACGATCCCGACGCTCTGCGTGCGATCCAGGCGGGTAGAGGCGAGGTTCTACGAACGGTCGTGTGGAAGGGCGAGCCCCGCCGCGTCTTCAGCCTGGCGGTACGCCGAGACGGCAAGGCGATCGGAATGGTGCAGGTGGCCTACCCGCTCGGCGATATCGAAGGCTCGCTCGCCACCCTGCGGGGCCTGCTCGTCACGGTGGCGATCCCGCTGGGCATGCTCCTCGGGGCGGCGGCGAGCCTTTTCATCGTCGATCGCCTCCTCCGCCCTTTGCGGATCATCACCACCAATGCGCAGACGATCGGCGCGGGCACCCTCGAGGACCGATTGCCCGTCGTGGGGGACGACGAGTTCGCGGGGCTGGCGACTACTCTCAACGGGATGCTAGGGCGACTCGAGGAGGGATTCCGGCTGGAGCAGGCCACCACGCGGCGGCTGGCGGAGACGGTCGAGCAGCAGCGCCGCTTCACCGCCGATGCCTCCCACGAGCTGAAAACCCCCCTCTCCACCATCAAGGCCCACGCGGGTCTTCTCGCCGGGTTGGAGAACGAGGACGACCGCGAGAGCGCCGACGCCATCGACGAAGCGGCGAACCGCATGCGCGGCCTCGTCGACGACCTGTTGGTGCTCGCCCGCGCCGATGGCGGCTCGCTTACCGCCCGGACGGCTCCCGTGGATCTTGCGGACGCGGTCGGCGCGGCGGTCGGCGCGGTATCGCCCCTGGCCGTCGAGGTTCGCGGCGCCCCCCGTCCGCTGGTCGTGCAGGGCAACGGCGAGGCCCTGACGCGCCTCTTCATCAACCTGCTCGACAACGCGAAAAAATACGCGGGTACCGACGAACCCATCGAAGTCCGGCTGGGCCGACGGGGCGACGTGGCGGAGATCGTGGTGATCGACCGGGGTATCGGCATCGCCCCCGAACACCTGTCCCGGATCTTCGACCGCTTCTACCGTCCCGACGTCTCGCGCACGTCGGAGACCGGCGGCACAGGCCTGGGCCTCGCGATCTGCAAGGAGATCGCGACGGCGCACCGCGGCACGATCGAGGTCGCTAGCCGCGAAGGCCAAGGCACCGCCTTCACCGTGGCCCTGCCCCTCGCGGGCTAGTCATCCTTTCGGCATGTCCAACGACCTCCAAGCTTGGCTCATCTCGCCGCGCAGGCCCCGAAGTTCTCGACACTCCTAAGCGGCGTAGGTTCGAACGGCTGTCGTATGCCCGTCGAACACAGCCGTCTGGTTTTTCTGGTGAGACTGACGCGAAGCGACCCGGCTCCGAAATCGGGGCCGGGTCGCTTCGTCCGTAGCGAAGGGCTTACGAAGAGGTCGGAACCCGCTCGGTGACCGTCGCCTGATCCACGGTGATGCGGAAAGGCACGTTGCCGAGGCGGGTGGGCTTGATCGCGCGGGCCAGAACCTTGACCTGGTTGTCCTGGATGTACTTGCTCTCGCTGAGGGCGAGGCTGACCGAGGTCATGGTTCCCGAACCGCCAAGCGACTTGACCAGATCGTACTTGCCCGTCGTGTAGTTGTACAGGTAGATGAACTCCGTCGTCAGACTGTCCGACATCAGCGCGAGCTTAAGCGTTGCGCTGCGCCGTGTGGTGGCGTCGCCTTGGAGGCTGAAGGAAACCTCCGTCGCCGCGACCTGGCCGACGCCGGTCTGCTTGACCGAAAGCACCGAGTAGGTGAGGCCGTCGGTGGTCGTGAGGTCGCTCGCGTCTCCCTGGGCCAAGGTGCCGTAGGTCACCGAAGGGGCGGAGGTAGCGTAGATCGCCGCGTCGGCAGGGGTGTCGACCAACGAGACGCCCACGGTTTTGATCAGAGTGTCCTCGAAAGCGCCCATATCCATGGAGCCCCAACCCGTGGCGAAGTCCCAGCCGGCCCCCGCGTTCGCGAGGGTGCCGTCGGGAAGCGGTCCGATGCCACCCTCCGTCACGTCGAAGTAGACGTTCGAGTCGCCTTTCATCTGGTAGATGAGGTCCTGAAGGCGGCCCATGCGATGACCCGTGCCAGTTGCGAAGTAGCCGTCGTTCTCCAGCTTCTGAACGGTCACGCCGAGCAGACCCGCAAAGATCGGGCAGGCGAAGCTCGTGCCGACCGCACCGCTCGAAAGGGTGCCGTCCTGGTAGAAATAGTACGCTCCGCCGTTGTTCGGTCCCGCCGCGTTGAACGAGATGTCCGGGAACAGTCGCTTGTTCAGGTCAGGGCGGACGCCAAAGTTGTAAGGTGAGGCCGTACTCTGATAGGGCGGACGCACATTCAGAGATGAGTCGTCCCCGATCCATCCACCGCCACCGCCAAGGTGAGAGGCATCGCCGGAAACCGTTGACCAAGTCACCTCGGAGGTGCGCTTTCCGTTCGTGTCCACCTGTGCGATAGTGCCGCCGATCTGAAGAACCTCGGAGTCGTAATGGGGATACGGCGTCTTTCGACCGATCGCTCCAAAATCGCCGGCGGCGGACATATAAGTGATGCCCTGAGCCGTCATCTGAAGGTGAAGATCGTGAAGCGCACTGATGTAGTTCGCGTCGCTAATCCCGTATTCCCAGCTTTCTGAGATGATATCGCAGAGGTTGTCGTTCGCCTGCTGAGTGTACGTCGCGAGTGGGCCGGTATTCGGAGCGTCGTAAATGTACAGATTCGCCAGCGGGGCCATGCCCAGAATCATCTGGATGTCGAGGTCGCCTTCGCCTTCCGCAGCCTGCGTTTCGCCGTTGAAGCCGGAGATCGAAACCTTCGTAATGTTCTTCCCCACGCCGCCCGTAGGAGTCGGAAGACCGTACTGAGAGTAGAGCAGGGGCACGTTGGACAGGCGATAGCCGTCGTAATTGACCATGCCGATCTTCATGCCCTGGCCCTGGAAGCCGGTGCTGTAGAAGGGCGCGGTGTTGTAAAGGCTTCTCGTTTGCGTGACGGTAAGAATCGCAGGACGCGGCTTGAGGGCGTTCGTGCCGCCGTCGATCGTGAGAATCTTGCCCGCGATGGTCTCAGGCAACTTAAGCGGCGTCGTGTTCGCGTAGAAAAGGGGGCGAACATTATCGTCCGCCGCAACGCGCTTGAAGTTGCCGAAGGTGGTTGCGAAAGCAGTCTCTGCTGACTTGACCGTCGCATCCGCGAGGAATGTGAGTCGGCTGCCGTTGACCAAACGGATCTTGAAGCCCTTCCCCTTGAGGTAGGCGGTCACCGTGTTCACCGTGGCGGCGGAAGGGCCGAACTTGTCACCCACCTCGGTCGGTTTCAGGAACTTACGGTAGAGCGGATCCTTCGGATTGCTCACGCGATTCGCGTAGTCCTGAAGGGCGGTGCGATCTGCCGGAGGGAGGGCGACGGTGAAGTGCAGCACCTGGGTCTGCGGAGGCTTGCCGACGAGCGTCGCCTGGCTGACTGCATCAGGAACTTGGGCGACCGGAACCGTCGGAGTCTGGGCCAGGGCCGAGCCTGCCAGGGCGAGGACGAGAGCAGGGACCGAGAGGCCCGCGAGGGGCAGCGTCCGGCGGATGGATTGCTGGGAGGAGAGCATCTTTCGCTTCACTGTGAGGAACTAGGAAGGTACGATCGTCCGTCCTACCTTGCTGGAATTGGACGACCGAACCCTCGGATTTCGTGCGATCCCCCGTAATATATCGCAATACTGACGGCGACATGTGTATATAATGCTGTGTATTCATTAAGATAATGAGGCGGTCGACGCACTACGAAACGCTTGGGCTGAAGCCGACCGCCACCGAGGGCGAGGTCAAGGCCGCATACCGTCGTATCGCCCTGCGTCACCACCCCGACCGGAATCCCGATCCCGCTTCGACCCGTCTCTTTATGGAGGCGACCGAGGCGTACGACGTCTTGATCGACGGTCCAGAGCGACGCCGTTACGACGTGGGACTGGAGGCGGAGGATCGTCGCACCGCCGAACGCGAAGCGGAGGCCAAACGTCAGACCGAGGCCGACGCCCGCGTGCGTCGCGCTCGCTCCGCTTCGACCGCGCCATCGGCCTCTAAGACCGCCACTCCGGGCTCGAACGCCTCAACTCCGCCCCGGACCGGCGCGCCGGTCCCCACACAACTCGCCCGCCTCTCCATGCTCTTCTCGCGGGGCCTCTACGCCGAAGCCGAGAAACTGGCGGACGAGATCGTGCGGATCGCTCCTCGCGAGGCCCTTCCGTACGCGGTGCGCGGCGATCTCGCCCGCCAGCGCGGCAAGATGGACGAGGCGGCGCGGCAATACTCCCTCGCGATCCAGATGGATCCGCGCAACCCGACCTACCTGCGCCGCTACGAGGAGGTCTTGGAGCGCGCCCAGATCCACGCGGGCGACAAAGGCGGCGCGCGGCTCGACCCTAACGACCGGGGCGGTCTTTCCTTGCTTGCCCTGTTGGGCGTTTCCCTGCTCGGAGCCGCGTACCTGATCCTCTCGCCGGAACGCGCCGACCTGAAGCTGGGACCGTTGGGCGATTGGTCTATCGGCCTCGTGGCGATGCTGTTCCTGGGCGGCGTCGCATCCGGGGCCTGTCTGGCGGTGGGCGACCTGCTCGACCGGCTCGACGCCTACGCGGCGGGTCGCCTCGGTCCCACCGTCGCCCTCGGCCTGATCGCCCTCGTCAGCTTCCCAGCGGCGGCGATCCTTTACGTGCTTCTCGGGCTCCTCCAACGCGGCTTTAACCTGACGACCTCGCGTCTGCTCGCGGCGGTCGCCTCTGTCGTCCTGCTTCTCGCCGTCGCGAGCGCCTTAAGCTCCGCTCAGGCGCCTCTCGTCTCCGTGCTGCTTTGGGGCGGCAACCTCGCTTACCTCGGCGCTCTCTGCGGCTGGGCGGTGGCTGACTCGTTGCGACGGTAGGAGAAGGTGTCGATAGCTGGAAGGATCGATCCTTCCAGCCACCAACCGCCTTTCGCCCCTGCCATAATCGGTAGCGTGAAGGTCAGCATCATCGGTGGCGGCGGACGGGTCGGTTCGGACGCGGCGTACGCGCTGCAACTCGGCGGCGTCGTGCGCGAGATCGCGCTCGTGGACTACAACGAGGACATGGCCGCCGGCGAGGCGCTCGACCTGCGCCACGGCGCGTCCTTGACCGCCAACCAGCGGTTCACCTCGTCCAAGGATTACGACATCGTCGAAGGCTCCGATTGCGTGGTCATCACCGCCGGCTTGCGCCGCAAGCCCGATGAGACGCGCTTGGAGCTCGTCAACCGTAACGTCTCCCTTTTCAAGGGCATCTTGGAGAGCGTCAAGGGCGTTCGCCTCGCCGAGGGTGCGACGATCCTGGTGGTCTCGAACCCGGTCGACATCCTCACCCATCTCGCCGCCCAAGCGGAGATCGTGTCTCAGGAGTGCGTCCTGGGTCTCGGGACCGTGCTCGACACCTGCCGTTTCCGTTCGCTCCTCGCCGATAAGTTCGACGTGAACGCGACCGATGTGAAGGCCCTCGTCCTAGGGGAGCACGGCGACTCGATGGTGCCGATCCTCTCGTCCGCGACGGTCGGCGGCGTGCCCCTCGCTTCGATTCCCGGCTACAGCGAGCAGGCGGTCAAGGACGTGTTCGACTTCACGAAGAAGTCGGGCGCCGAGGTGATTCGGCTCAAGGGCGGCGCGGGCCGCGCGGTCGGCGTCTCCATCAAGGAGGTCGTCGAGGCGATCGCCCTCGACTCCGAGGCCGTCCTTCCCGTCTCCTCCTGGCAGAAGGGAACCCTAGGCATCTCCGACATCTCGCTTTCGCTCCCGACGAAGGTCGGTCGAAGCGGCGTCAAGCAGGTGCTCGAGCCTTCGGTGAGTCCGGAGGAGCGCGAAGGGCTGCACCGGTCGGCCGAATCGCTCAAGTCCGTTCTCGCCCAGATCTCTTGAGTGTGTGTGGCGGGGTGGCAAGCCACCCCGCCACACAACGACCCTGACCCTACCTGCCGAAGAGGCTCTTGAAGTCCGATCCTTTCGGCATCTCGACTCGCGCTCCATCCTCTGTGATGCGAAGATCGAGCCACGGGTCGGACAGCACACCCTGCCGGGGATCATCGACCCGTTTGGGCTTTCCGGCCTCTGGCCAGTGCCAGCGGTAGCTCCAGGAAACCCGGGTCGGTGTGCGCAAGGCGAGCCGATTCTGGAAGGGGTCTAGCGGAAAAGGTCCCGTGCCACCCACCTGCGGATCGGCGACCGACTGCAGGTCGACCGGCTCTAGTTCTTGACGGACCGCGCCGAGGTTCGGAGCGGGAAGACCGTCGTGTTCCGTCTCGTAGAGGGCCAGGGCCACGTAGGTCCGCCGCAGACGATCGCCGTCGATCGTTCGGTCCCTGCCTTCGTTGACTCGCATCGCCAGCGGTACGAAGATCGCCAGGAACGCGGCGACGACGCCCAGGGTGAGCAACGCGCCGCGGAAAGACATGCAAAGAGTTTAGCGTGGCAGGCGGTTCAGTCGTTTACCGTGTTCCGGGTCGCGTGGTGGTTGAAGCCTTGCAAGACCAGTCGCTCGTTCGGGTGGTGGATGCCGTCCTCGATTCGGTCGTCGCCTCGGTGAATCTGCATCAGGACCGTCTTGCGGGTTTCCGCCGAGCGGTTGGGCATCGAGCCGTGGAGGGTGAGATAGTGGAAGAACAGCACGTCGCCCGGTTCGGCGGGGCAGGGCGTGGCCTCTTCCAATGGGTGCTTGAGAAGGAACTCGTTCTCGCCCTGGCCGCTCGTCCCCGCGATGCGACCCGCCTTGTGCGAGCCGGGAACCACGCGCAGGCAGCCCATCTCGTCCGTCGCGCGGCTGACGTGGACCACCGCCGCGAGCATCGAGTCATGGATAGAAGGGAAGTAGGTCCAGTCCTGGTGCATCGGGAACGGCGCGCCTTTCTCCGGCGGTTTCTGGAAAAGCTTGGAGTGGTGGAGTACGATGTCTTCGCCGAGGATTTCCGAGGCCACGCCGAGGAACTCCGGCGAGGTCATCGCGCGTAGCCAGGCGGCAGAGTACTGCTGGACGTTGTGGGTATGGAGCACCACGAGGTTTCCCGCGCCCAGTCGCGCCATCTCAGGTCCGCCCCAGGTCGCGTTCACGCTCTCGTCCGTGCGTGTGATCTGGGCGACGATCCGGTCGAAGTCGCGTTCGAGTTCCGCGGCCTGCCGGGCGTCGAACACGCCCTTGGCAAGGTAGTAGCCGTCTTCGGCGAATCGGCGCCCGACCTCGGTGTCGGCGACGGGAGGGCGGAAAAGAGTTTCCATGCTGTGCAGTTTAGGCCACCTTGATCGAAGAGCCAAGGCTAAAGAGGGACGGTAAATTGACGATTTCGGCCTTGAGGCCGCTGAGTGGGGAATTGTTCGCCTTTGGAACGCCCTTCCTTCCACACGAACCTTCTACCGCCCACCAACGATCATGATCCTCCACGAGACCCTCGGACGCCACCGCCTTGAGGTGGAGACCCACGGCACGGTGCGCTTCGACGCCCAGCCGACCAACGGGCGCCATCGGCACGACTTCGTCGAGATCTGCCTCGTCCTCTCCGGGACCGGGCGCTTTCTCCACGGCGAGGGCGAGTATCCGTTGCGGACGGGCGACGTGTTCGTGGCCGATCCCGGCGTGGTCCACGAGATCTCCAGCCACGCGACCCGCGACCTGGAACTGTGGTTCCTCACCCTGACGATCCACTCGCTCGACGGCCATACGGCGGGCGTCGAAGACGCGGTCGACGAGCGTTACCGCCAAGGCCACCGGACCCACGCGCCGGGACAATCCGCCCTGGCTCGCTACCTCCCCCTCGTTGACGAAGGCGCGAAGGGGCTCGAACGGGCGGCAGCCAGCATGGCGGCGCGATACCTAGCCCTTGGGATGCTCCAGGCCCTCGCGGGCGTCCCGAGCGTGGACAACGCGATTGAAACGGTCGATCCGGTCGATCTCGCCCTCGCGTTCGTCGACACGCACCTAGAGCGGACGCTGGGCGTCGATGAGGTCGCGGCGGCGGTAGGCCTCTCGCCCCGGGCTCTTCGCCGCCGCTTCGCGGCCCGGATGGGCATCGGCGTAGCGGAGGAGATCAACCACCGACGGATGCGACGTGCGGCGCACCTGCTCCTGATGGGTTTCTCAGCGGCGGAGGCGGGACGTCGGGTCGGGATCGACGCTCCCGCCGGGTTTACCCGCGCTTTCCGCCGCGCCCTCGGAACTTCTCCGAAGGCCTACCAAGCCGAGTACCGCCCCGGAAGAACGACCCGGCCTTGAGGGGATGGCGAAGGGTAAATAGGGGAAGTGGGCGGCACCGCTCCGAAGCCTTGCCGTCCACCGCTCGCTACTTCGCGTCCGGCCAGAAGGCGTTCGCCTTTCCCGAGCCCCAGACGAACGCGAAGGGGGTCGCCTTGCTGTGGCCGTCGCCGTAGAGCCAATTGGGCGCTTTGGCGTGACGGTCGAGGGCCAAGTCGATCTGTGCCTTCGGCAGGGGATCGGGCGTCGCAGCGGGCGGCCAGACGTTTCCCTGCCACGCCCACCAGTAGAACATCCACCACGTCTTCGGCCCGCGTTCCTTGTTGTTGCGCTCTGCGAGGAGGATCCAGTTCGCGGGCTGACCGACCGCCGACTCGTTCAGATCGTATTCCGCCCAGCCGTTGATCGTGTACGACGAGCGGTACTCTCGCGTCAGATCGGGGTTTTTGGGGTCCTTGGGTTTGAGGGAGCCGTCAGAGCCGCAACGCATGATGTCGAAGTTCCTGAGATATGGCTGGGTCGTGATCGTCCAGTCGCGCTCGGGCGGGCCGTCGACCTCGGGAGTTTCCGGCTCGGGCGGCCGACCGGTGATCTTGGCCTTGTCGTTGTCGCACGAGGGGTAGGTTCCGTCGCTGTCGTGCAGATACAGCGCGAAGGCGGTCCCGAGCTGCCTCATGTTGGAGAGGCAAGCCGTCTTCTTCGCCGCCTCCTTTGCGCTGGCGAAAACGGGGAAGAGGATCGCCGCCAGGATTGCGATGACCCCGATCACCACTAGCAGCTCGATCAGGGTGAAAGCGCGTCTCATCGGTGGGCCACCTTGCCTTGGGGCGCGGGTTCGGGCACGGACGCGCACGGCGCGGCGAATCGGGCGAACGACTCGATCTGCCGAAGTCCCTCCGGAAGGACGCGGGCGAAGGTCTCCCGCCCCTGGCGAACGGTCTCGATCAGCCCCGCCGCGCGAAGGACGTTCAGATGGTGGGTCAGGGTGCTCGGCGCGCAGGGCACCACGCACCGCACCTCGCAACACGCTACCAAGGCCCCTTTCTCGTCGTAGGTCACCTCGCCTCCACAACCTCTCAAGCACTGGAACACCGCCAACCGAGTCGGGTCGCCGAGCGCGCCGAAAATCGCCGCCATCGCCTCCATTTTTCGATCATAGCCGAAATGTTCGATAGGCATCGAAAAGCAGAGACGATCGAAGCAAGGCTCGGCATAATCACTCCATGGAGCCGACGGCCCCTTACGACCCTACGTTCTTCGACGCGTTCGAGCGAGATTCGCGCAAGGCGGCCCGGCGAATCGCTCCCGTTCTGCTCGACTTGGCGCCCGTGCGCTCCGCGATCGACGTGGGCGGAGGGCGCGGGATCTGGCTGAGCGTGTTCAAGGAGGCGGGCGTAACGGACGTGCTCGTGGTCGATGGCGACTACGTCGAGCGAAATCGTCTCGCCGTGGCTCCCGGCGAGTTCCTCGCGCGGGACCTGGAGCGGCCCCTGGCCCTCGACCGGACCGCCGATCTCGCGCTCTCCTTGGAGACGGCGGAACATCTCTCCGAGAGTCGCGCCGATTCGTTCATCGCCGATCTCTGCGGTCTGGCTCCGGTCGTCCTCTTCTCGGCGGCGGTACCGCGCCAGGGCGGCACGAACCACATCAACGAGCGTTGGCAGAGCTACTGGGCGGAGCGGTTCGCGCGGCACGGCTACCGTCCCGCCGACGCGATCCGGCAGGCCCTGTGGGACGACCAGGACGCGGGGGCGGTCTACCTGCAGAACGCGCTGATCTACGCGAACGAGGCGGGCATGGCGAAGTACCCGAAGCTGCGTACCGCGATCGAGGCCACCAATTCCCGGACGCTCGACGTCGTCCACCCCCTCGTTCTCGGCAACTGCGAGGGACTCTCCGATCTCCAGCGAGCCGATTTCGTCGGGCTCGCAAGGATGCTGCCGCTTGCGCTTCGCAAGAGCCTGCGCCGCTGGGGCGGTCGCCAACTCCGCGCCCTCGGTCTCCGCAAAGGCGCCCCGGAGTAGGGCCGAAAGGAAAAAGGTCCCGGCTTCCGCGAGGGAAACCGAGACCGTCTGTTTTGTAAGCCGCTAAATGCTTGGAGGCGTTACTCGCCTTCGGGAGTCTTGGGCGTGCTGTCCTTCGCAGGGGCCGCCGCGGACGCGTCCGTAGCCGCCGCGTCGCCGCTACCGCTGCCGCAGCCGACCAAGACCGAACCGAGAACGCCGAGCACCATCGCGAGAGCAAGAGTTTTCTTCATACTTTTTTAGGACACCTCCAAGTCTTGACCCTTCGGATGGGGGGCCAGGGGCAGATTCCGTTCCCGAAGCCTGCCGTACGAACATTATAGACGCCTCAGCAAAGTTTTAGGGTAGGTTCCTAAAGATCGTGGGAAATCCCCGAGCCCCGTGGACCCTTTCCGAGCGCCTTTTCCGGCGTGGCCTGGTCGCCCGCGTGCGTCAGAGCCGTATCTCGGGGAGCCGCGGATGTCCGATCGTCTGACGATCGCCCGCGAAGCCGCCCCGGCTCCCCCATTCGGCCTTTTCGCGAACCCCTCTTTTCCTGCCCTTCTCGTGCCGCCCGTCGCCTCTGCGCCCGGTCGCGCGAGCGGCGGGGAGCCCGCCCGATTTTCATGCTGAAGTACGACACGATCAAAGAGCTTGACGACGCGCACGTCCTCAAGACCTACAACCGGATGCCCGCCCTCTTCGTCCAAGGGGCCGGCTGCGCCCTCTGGGACAACCGAGGCAACGAGTATCTGGATATGTTGGCGGGCATCGCCGTCTGTTCCCTGGGCCACTGCCACCCCGCCGTGGTCTCTGCCATCACCCGGCAGGCCCAACAGCTCATCCACACATCGAACATCTTTCTGACCGCGCCGCAGGCGCAACTCGCCGCGCGACTCGCGAAGCTCAGCGGCCTCGAGCGCGTCTTTTTCTGCAACGACGGCGCGACCGCCAACGAGACCGCGATCAAGATCGCCCGCAAGCACGGCAACGCCAAGCGGCCCGAGGGCGACGCCGAGATCGTCGCCCTCCAGCGCTCGTTCCACGGCCGCACGATGGGGGCCCTCTCCGCCACGGGCCAGCGCAAGTACCAGCGGCCCTTCGGTCCGATGGTCCCCGGCTTCGTCCACGTCGCCCCGAACGACCTCGACGCCCTACGCGAGGTCGTCTCCCACAAGACCAGCGCCGTCCTGCTAGAGACGGTGATGGGTGAGGGCGGCGTCCTGCCGCTCACCACCGAGTACCTTAAGGAGGCGGAGCGCCTTTGCCGGGAACACGGTGCGCTCCTCATCCTCGACGAGGTGCAGTGCGGCATCGGGCGCACGGGCAAGTGGTTCGCTTTCCAGCACCACGGCGTTCGGCCCGACGCGATCATCGTCGCCAAGGGGCTCGGCAGCGGCTTCCCCATCGGGGCGGTCGTCGTGGGTGAGCGGGCCGACGGCATTCTGGAGCCGGGTGACCATGGCACGACCTTCGGCGGCAATCCCCTCGCCTGCTCCACCGCTCTCGCCGTGCTCGACACCATCGAGCACGAGGGACTGATGGAGCACGCCGAGCAAGTCGGGCGGTTCCTGATGGATGGCCTGCGCGCGATAGGCCTCCAAGACGTCGCCGGCATGGGCCTGATGGTCGGCGCGAAGCTTCAGAAGCCCGTGGCGCGGGACGTGGTGCGCGAATGCTTCGACCGCAAGCTCATCGTCAACGCCACCGACGAGTCGACCCTGCGCTTCGTCCCGCCGCTGATCGTCTCCGAGGCCCAGGTCACGCAGGCGCTCTCGACCCTCGCGGAGGTCCTGGGGATGCCTGCTCCCGCCCTCGCGCCCTCACCCCGACGGGTCCGGGTGGCGACCCCCGCCTACCACGACGTGCTGGCGGTCGACTCTCTCACCGACGCGCAGCTCGAAGAGGTGCTCGACCTCGCCGCCTTCGACAAGGGGCGGCGCCGTCTCGCCCCGAGTGTGATCCAACCCATCGAAGACCGTACGGTCGCGATGGTGTTCGAGAAGCAGTCCCTACGCACCCGCGTCTCGTTCGAGACCGCGATCCGCGAATTGGGCGGCCACCCGGTGTATCTCACCAAGGCCGACATCGGCATGGGGATGCGCGAGGATGTGCGGGACGTCGCGAGCAACCTTAGCCGCTGGTGCCGCGCCATCGTCGCCCGGCTCTATTGGCAGAAGGATCTGGAACGTCTGGCCGAAGAGTCCGACGTGCCTGTCATCAACGCCCTCACCGAGTTGGAGCACCCCTGTCAGGCTCTCGCGGACATGATGACGGTGCGCGAGAGTTTTGGCGCCGAACGCGTCAAACTCGTGTACGTGGGCGACGGTAACAACGTGGCCCGCTCCCTCGCGCGCCTCGCCACCCGCCTCGGTTATCCCTTTACCCTTGTCGGACCGGAGAACTTCTGGCTCGACCCGATGGCGGGCCTCGACCAGACCGCCTCGCTGGAGGAGGGCCTTGCGGGGGCGAAGATGGTCTACACCGACGTCTGGGTCTCGATGGGCGACGAGCGCGAGCAGGAACAGCGCCTGAAGGTTTTCGCGCCCTATCAGGTGAACGAGCACGTGATGGCGATGGCCGACCGCGACGCCATCTTCATGCACTGCCTCCCCGCGCGACGGGGCCTTGAGGTCACGAACGAGGTGATGGACAGCCGCCAAAGCCGCATCGACGACCAAGCCGAGAACCGCCTTCACGCCCAGAAGGCGCTGCTGCAGAAGGTTCTAGGGCTTTAGTCGGGACCCGCGTAGCCAGCGGGAGCGCGATATGCTCCCGCTGGCTACGCGCCCTACTCAATGCACGGCGGGCCTACTATGTACAGGAAAATGACCGTGATCCTTTCCGGAACCGTTTTCTGCCGTCACGTCCTTGGACACGTGGGCAAAACGCTCACGGAGAACAGGATGAATGGAAAGATGAAAGGCTCTACTCTCGCGGTGATCGGAGCGATCGCCGCCTTCGCTGCGGTCGGGGTGGCCCAGTCGACCGGCGGTGTCTCTGGAGGAAGCCAAGGTGGCGCGGGTACGCAGGGAATGTCCGGGATGCAAGGCATGGAGACGACGATCTCGGCGAACGCGACTGCCGTCTTCGTGCTCTCAGGAAGCCGCATCATGCGTCTCAACCCGAGAACGCTCAAGGTCGAGGCACGCGGAACGATCACCGAACTCGGCGATGTGTCGGGAGCGACTGGCGGCTCGTCCGGCTCCACCGGCGGGGGAACCACGTCGGGGTCGACTTCCGGAAGCACCTTGGGCGGCACAGGCGGCTCGACATCGGGAAGCACGGCGGGTGGTACCGGAGGCTCCACGGCGGGAAGCACCTCGGGCTCGACCGCAGACGGTTTCTAGCTTTGCCTTCTAGGCGGGCTCCGCTTTCGAGACGGAGCCCGCGTCCCAGCGGGAGTAAAGTGGGATGCGGCCTAGATCGCCATCAGTTCGCACTGGCGGCGGAACACGTCGTGGACGTGCGAGGCGATCGCCATGCGTTCGGCTTGATCGCCGGGAACGAATCGAAGACCGACCGCATAGAGCTCCGAGTTCTCGATCTCTTGGCAGTGGCGGACCTCGGCGTGGATCAAGAGCGGGGGCAACTCGTCGGACCGACCGACCGAGGCTTCGACGACGGTCCCAAGGGGAACCGCGTCGCGGGTGCGGTACTGGAGTCCGCCCAACCCGATATCGGTCACCACGCAATAGGATGGCTCCGGTTGCCCGGAGTAGACGGTGGCGAAGTGCAGAACCTCGTAGCGGAGGTAGCGGCGCAGGTCTTGGGGATCGAATCGGGTCAAGGTTAGGGCTCCGAAAAGGATTGTCGGAACCCCGCGACAGGGTCATCAGGGGTGCTTCGCCCGCTAAACGACCCGGTTGTCTAGCCCTTAGCCGACTTCACGACTACGTTCCCCGTGGCCTTGTCGTACTTGACGTCCATACCGAGCGCGTCGTGCAGGAACGAGAGAGGGACGATCGTACGGCCCTTTTCAATGCCCGGAGCCTTCTCCAGCACGAGGTTGCCGCCGTCGACCCGCGCACTCAGCAGACCGATCTTCAGGATGGCCATGTGGCCCGCCGCGCCCGCGCGGACTGTTTTGGTCACGTGGTCCCACTGGACCTTGCCGCCCGCCTTCTCGATGATCGAGCGCAACGGCGCGAGGGCGAGGCCGCCCTCGACGCGGGTCGGCACGTCGAAGCGCACCGGCTGGCCGTCAAGCAGCAGGACGTAGGAGCCGAGCGAGGGAAGGCGCGTGCCCAGCACCACGTTGACCATCGTCGCGTTCGTCACCGCACCGGCGATCTGGACGACAGGGATTTTCGACACGGAGGCTCCGGCGCCCGCGAGGGCGGCCCGGGTGGTCGTGACGCCGGGCAGGGTCGCGAGGCGCTTGCCGGTGGGGACCATCGTCTTGGGACCGGTCGCCAGCGCGCTCGCCAGGACGACGGGGCGAAGGCCGTTCGCGCCGGTCACGGCGGCTCGGACGGCGTTTCCGAGGGGAACCATGCGAAGGGACACGGCGGGCGGCAGGGCTTCCGGGGCCGCGCCCTTGACGCGCAGGGATCCCGTCGCCGCACCGACGGCGCGGATGCCCGCGTCGGCTCCGACCAAAGCGATCTCACGGGCCACGTTGCGGCTTGGGAGGATCGCGCCGGGCACGACGCCCACGCGGGCGGTGCGTCCGCCGGGATTGTTCACGAAGAGGCGCACCCCGCCCGTCTTGTGGGTGTCGTTGCGCTCGTCGATGGCCCATGCCTCGATCTCGTGCCAGCCGTTCGCCTCCTTCTCGCTGTCCCACACGAAGGTGAAGGGCGGGAAGTTGGTGATGGACTTGAGTTGGCCGTCCACGAAGAAGCTCACGTAGGAACGGCCCAGTTTTTCGCCGAAGCCGACGTTGATCTCGACCGGGCCGCGCACGGTAGCGCCCGCCTTGGGCGTCTCCACGTAGACTGGTCCGCGATTCGCCTCGCGGGCGATGGAGATGTTCGACTTGTCCTGGCCCACGACCTTACCCAGACGGTCGTACAGAACGACCTCGACGGGGTTGTCGCCATCGTGGAGAGCGTCGAGGTCGATCGTGAAGCTGGTCTCTCCCAGCTTGCGCGCTCCGGCGACCTCACGGGTGCCGACGCTCTCCCCATTGATCCTCAGTTCGACGAGGGTGGCGGCGACGCCCGTGTATCGGACGGCGAGCGTGGGACTGTTCAGGGCTCGGTCGATGGCGATCTGCGGATCGACCGAAAGCGCGTTCGCCCCGACCGCCATCGCCGCTAGGCTCGCCAGCGCGAGCAGTCGGCGGCACGTCCTCGTGGTCTTCATGTTTCCTCTGTGGCTCCCCTCAACCCCGGGAACTCCCCGGGCAGGGCCCATTTTGCCACCGAGGGACGGCGTTGTCAACCCGGAACAAACCCGGAATCGCGTCAGGTCGCCCCATTTCCTCCATTCGAGGGAACCTAAGCCCATCGCAAGGGCATCTCAGAACAGAGAAGCAAGCCTGAAGTGTTGCGGAAAAGTGCGCTGTTTCCCGCACTAAAGCGGAACATTCGCCCGTACATCGACGTCGTTGGCTGTGACCCTTCAAGGTTACGTGCCATGCGCATTATTTATTTCTTCGGCATTGGAGCCCTTATTCTCTCTCTTTCAGCTTCGGCGGTCGCCCGTCCAGACGTCAACGCGTTCCTGAACCGGAAAGTCTCCGACACCTCGGGTTTGGTCGCTCAGATAAAGGACGATCCTGAGGTTGCCGACCGCTACGAGCGACATTTCTCCATGTCCAAGGGCGAAGTAGTGGACTACATGGTCGGACTTCACCGCTCAACCCTCGACCGCGACGGAATGTACACCGTCTACAGCGTTCCTAACGGAGGACGCCTGAAAATGCACGTCGAGAAGCTCAAGAAGGGGGAACCGGTGTTCGTTGACGCTACGGGCCGCCCGGCCCTGATCGTTAAGTGCGGCAACCCTGTGACCAGGGGACCGCGCAAAGGCAACCGAGGCAACCCCGTCGTTTTGGTGCCGACCGACGAGTCCAGCACTCGGACCCTCGTCCCGGACGTGCCGGACGCGCTTGCCCTGGACGCGCCGGGCCAGCTTGTCGCTCTCGCGCCCCCTGTGCCGGACATCCCACCACCTGCGCCGATCGTCGAGATTCCGCCCGTCGAGCCGCTTCCACCGACCGTGCCTGTGACGGCGATAGGGGGAGGGCGTTTCCCATGGTTTGCCGGTCTGCCTATTCTGTTTCCGCTTGTCGGTTCTGGCAGCCGCAACGGGGGTGGCGAGTCCGTTCCGGAGCCCGCGAGTATGGTCGTCCTCGGCGTCGGTCTTGTGGCCGTCGCCCGTCGACGCCGCAAGGCTTAAGGCTCCTTGCGAAGGGACGAGGCCCCCGGACACGAAGAGTCCGGGGGCCTCGTCGTGGGGCTCGCTTCATATCTCGAGCAACGTCGCTGCTGGTTCGGCGTTCATGCTCTCGTGACCGGTCTCGGTGGCCGTTACGATGTTCTCGATGCGGACGCCGAAGCGACCCGCGAGGTAGATTCCCGGCTCGATGCTGAAGCAGTCGCCGAGCCGCAGGACGTTCGTGCTCCCGCCGACGATGTTCGGCTCCTCGTGCCCTCGCTGACCGATGCCGTGCCCCAGGCGGTGGAAGAACGCCTCGCCGTAGCCCGCCGCCTCGATCACCTCGCGCGCCGCCGCGTCCACGCTGCCCGCCGTCACTCCCGCCCGGATCGCGTCCCGCCCCGCGGTGTGGGCGGCGAGTACGACGTCGTACACCCGCTTGGCCTCGTCCGAAGCCCCCCCGACCGCGATCGTTCGCGTGATGTCGCTTTGGTATCCCTCCAGCGAACAGCCGAAATCGAGGATCACCACGTCGCCGCCCTGAAGAGTCGTGTCGTCGCTAAGGTGGTGCGGCTCCGCGCCGCCTTTGCCCGCCGCGACGATGGCGAAGGTGGGCTTGCCGCCGCGCGACTCCATCTCGGCATAGAGTCGGGCGGCGATCTCGCGCTCCGTCTGGCCGGCCTTCAGAGTCGGAAGGACGGCGTTCCAGGCCTCGTCCGCGATGCGGCCCGCCCGTCTCAGAAGGTCCAGTTCCTCCGGCGACTTCTGGCGCATCAGAGACGACGCGATCTCACCGCCCGGTCGGAAGTTGGTGCGGGGAAGGACATCCTGGATCTCGATAAGCATCTTCGCGGGAAGCTCGTCGTCCACTGCGATGATCGCAGAGTCCAGGTTCCAGTCTCGTGCAAGCTCGCGCACGTGGACCAGGGGATCTTCGCCGTCCTTCCAGGTTCGTACGTCCTCGATGCCCGCCCTCCGCGCCTGCGTTTCGGTGAGCGCGGGCGCGATCAGCCGTACTTTGCCCTCTCGGGAGATCGCGAGCGCGAGGAACCGCTCATGGGCGCTTTCGTGCAGGTCGTGGAGGTAGCCCATGGTGACGGGCGACCAGGCGAAGAAAGCGTCCACGCTCGCGTGCTCTAGGGCGGCGGCGAGGGCGGCGATACGGTCGTTCGGCATGACGACAGGTTACTCCGCTAGAAACGGGGCACCGAGCGTTACCCGCCCCGGCAGACGTGCGCTCATCCCCGCACTGAACCTGAAGGTGGAAGAGACCCCAAGGTAAGCCTGTCACACTGAAAGGACCTTGCGCCACTTCGGAAACAACGACCTCTACACCTACACCGTCAAGCGGGTGGTCTGGGAGCGTTTCCCGCACCTGGAAGTGGAGTACGCCTTCAAGAACCGCGATGGCACGGACCTCCGCCCCTATGTCGGGCGCATCCGCGAGAAGCTGGCCGAGCTTGACGGCCTCGCGCCCACGCCCGCCGAGATCCAGAAGCTTCGCGAGACGGGATTCCTCGCGGAACCGTTTTTGGAAGCCCTCGCTCAGTTCCGGCTGAGCGCGGACCACATCGAGGTCGGCGAGCGGGACGGACGGTTCGACCTTCGTATCCGGGGACCGTGGTACCAGACGATCGACCTGGAGGTCCCCGTACTCCAGATCGTGAACGAGGCTTACTTCGAGGCGAAGGACACGCCCGAGATCCGCGCGGAAGGCGACCGACGGCTCACCGCAAAGATCGAGCGGCTGCTGGTGGTGGCCCGAGAGGCGAGCGAGACGAGCGGCTCGTTCCCCTTCCGCCTTATCGAGATGGGAACCCGCCGCGCCTTCTCGCCCGATTGGCACCGGCACGTCCTGGAGCGGCTCTGCTCGGAACTGCCCGACGTCCTGCTCGGCACGAGCAACCTCGCCTGGGGCGAGCGACTGGGCCTCAAGCTATACGGCACGTTCTCCCACCAAGGGCCGATGGCGATGCAGACCCAGGTGCCGATCCAGCGAAGCCAGAAGGCGTGGTTCGAGCTGTGGGACGACGTCTACCGGGGAAAGCTCGGGATCGCCCTCTCCGACACGATCGGAACGCCCGCCTTCCTGCGCGACTTCGACCTTTCCCTCGCCAAGCGGTTCGACGGGGCGCGGCAGGACTCAGGCGACCCTTTCGAGTGGGGCGAGACTTTCATTCGCCATCTCCAGTCCCTCGGGATCGATCCGAGAACGAAGACGGCGGTATTCAGCGACAGCCTCGACGACGCGAAGGCCGCCGAGCTTTGGCGGCGGTTCGGCAAGCGGGTCCGTCCCCAGTTCGGCATCGGGACCTTCCTCTCGAACGACCTCGGCCCGAAGCCTCTCTCAAACGTGATCAAGCTCGTCCGCGTGGACGGCTACCCCGTGTGCAAGCTCGGCGACGATCCCGCAAAGGCGCAGGCCGACGACGACGAGTACCTGCGCTACGTTCGCCACCTCGTGACAGACGTGATGCCAAGCGCTTAAATTGATGGACAACGGCTTCGAAATGTGGCGAACGCGAACGAGGAAGAATGCCTTGACTCGTTCTTGGCCGGAGCACTGTTCTTCGTATAATGCGTTATGGTCTCGGCGTTCCGTCCCCAACTCGTGGGCGCTCTGGCGTCCGCCCAACGGGCCTTCGGTCTGCATCCGAGAAGCCGTCCGCTTGAGAATCTCTCCGAACGGAGTCGCCGGGCCTTATCGGGGCTGAACGCTTCGCCCAAGAGCCTTCGTTTCCAGATCGCGCTCCGGCAGTTAGGCCACGACTGGGACCTCTTCACAGAGGAGGCGACAAGCGACGCCGCCGCCCTTCGTCTGCAACTCCGCGTGCTGGATCTCGCCGAGCGTTCGCCCGAGGCGGAACGTCTGATCCGCCCGAACCTGAGCGAGGCGCCGATCAGCCGCCTTCTCGCCACGACGCTTGTGAACGCAACGGCGCAAGGCGCGTCGGCGGTCGAGTTTCGATTTGGATCCCCGCAGGAGGAAACGAGCCTGATCTATCAGATCCGGGGGCAGGAAAGGGAAGCGGGACAACTCCCTCGGGATCTGGAGGAAAGTCTCCGGGGCTTGCTCCGCTTCGTCGAGGCAGCGGGCTTCGGAAGGATCAAGCCCTATTTGGGGCCTTCACCGAAGTTACCGAACGATCTGGCTTTCGCATGGCCCGAGCGTGATCGCTTGACGATCACGCTCGGGTGAGGATCAACCCGTGCTCTGCATCGCCGCCGCGATGCCTGCGATGCTCTGGAGCATCGCCTCGCGCCAGACGCCCTCCCGCTCCTCTTCGGAAAGCCCTTCCCAGCGGTCCATCAGCATGACCTGGAGGCGCGAGAGCGGCTCGACCATCGGGTTGCGGAACTCGACCGTGTTGCGCACGACCCGCGCGCGGGCCATAAGCTCGGACTGGCCGGAGATCGCGAGGATCGCATCGCGGGTACGGGCGTACTCCGCCTCGATCAGGGCCTCGATGCGCTCGCCTAGCTCCGGGGGCTCGACCCGAGCGGCGTACATCCGGGCGGTCGGCAGGTGGGCGCGCATCAGCTCGAGTTCGGCGTTGTTGACCACCATCGAGAAGAACGGCCACTCCTTGTACATCCGCCGCAGCTCGTCCAGTCCGCCCGAATCGATCTTGCCCTTGAGCGCCGTTCCCAGGCCGTACCAGCCGACCATCGTCGCCCGGCTCTGGACCCAGGCGAAGTTCCACGGGATCGCCCGCAGACCTTCCACCCCGGTCACGCCGCTGCCGCCGCGCGACACGGGACGGGAGGCGATCGTGAGGAGCGCGATGTGCTCGATCGGCGTGGCCTGGAGGTAGAAAGGCCAGAACCCCTCGTCCTCGTACACGAGCTTGCGGTACGCCTCGCGCGACGCCTCTTCCATTCCCCGCATCGTCCCGCCGTACCGCTCCTCCGCGCCCTTCACGCCGGTGCCGTACTCCGCGAGGAGCACCGCGCCGACGATCTGCTCCAGGTGGCGGTGGGCGATAGGGGGCAGAGAGTAGCGGAACGAGATCACCTCGCCCTGCTCGGTGAAGCGGATCTCGCCCGAGAACGACCCCTCGGGCTGGGAAAGGATCGCCCGGTTCGCGCGTCCGCCGCCGCGCCCGACGGTACCGCCGCGCCCGTGGAAGAGCCGGATCGGGATGCCCGTCTCGCGGCTCGCGACGGCGAGCCCGGCGAGGGTGGACTGGAGCGACCAGTTTGCGGCGAGGTAGCCGCCGTCCTTGCTGGAGTCGCTGTAACCCAGCATGATCTCCTGGGTGCCGCCCCGCGCGTCGAGATGGCGCCCGTAGGCCGCGTTCGCGACCATCGCCCGGAACAGGTCGCCCGAGTGGTGCAGGTCGTCGATCGTCTCGAAAAGCGGCACCACGTCGAGGTCGCTCTCGATCCCCTTAGGACCGACTCGGTACAGCCCCGCTTCCTTCATGAAGAGCAGCACCTCCAGCACGTCGGAGACGCCGTGCGTCATAGAGATGACGTAGGCGACGACGCTTAGAGGCGAAAGCTCCCGGCGGGCGCGGGCGATCACCCCGAACGCGTCGAGGACGTGGTGGGTCGTCTCGCTCGCCTCGTAGTTCGCGGGTAGCAACGGGCGCGGGTTCTCCAGCTCGGCGGTGAGGAGAGCGACCTTCGCGTTCTCGTCAAGGTCGGAGTACTTCGGGCAGACCCCGGCGGCGAGCAGGATCTCGTCCAAGGCTACGGCGTGGGCGTCGCTGTGCTGGCGCACGTCGAGGGTCGCGAGGTGGAAGCCGAACGCCTCGACCTGACGGACGAGGTGGGGAAGCCGCCCGCCGTCGGCGACGCTTCCGGCCCCGTTCTCGCGCAGGCTCGTCTGGACGAGCCGCAGGTCCTTCAGCAGATCCCCCGGCCCGGCGTAGCCGTCGTCGAAGCCGCCGCGCCGCCCGTGGGTCAGCATCGCCTGAGCCTTCTGGAGCGTCTGCGCGAGGCGGGCCTCGATACGCAGGAACTTCCGGACGTAGGGCTCCTGCGAGGTGCGTTCCCTTAAGGCCTCCGCGAGCCTGAGGTCCTCGCGCTCCAGGTCTTCACGCAGGGCGTCCGAGATCGGGGTGAGCTTCGTGCTAAGGGTGAGTGAGCGGCGTAGGACGGCGGCGCGCTCGATGTAGACTTCCAGGGCCTGGATGCGGTGCTCCAGCAAGGTGGTCCAGGTGACCTCGGGGGTGACGTTGGGGTTGCCGTCGCGATCGCCGCCGACCCAGGAACGGTAGGTGAGGAAGGTCGGGACCTCGAACGTCTCGCCGGGGTACGCCTCCGTCAAGGCGCGCTGGAGATCGTCGTGGAGCCACGGAACGACCTCCATCACCGTCTTGCCGAAGAAGTACAGCGCGTTGCGGACCTCTTCGCGCACGCTCAGCCGCTGAGCGCGCATCTCGTCCGTCTGCCAAAGCTCGACGAGAATCCGCTCGGCCTCGTCCATCGGCGCGTTCTCGGCCTCCAGAGGATCGGTGAGGGCGGGCGGAGCCTCGTCCTTGGCGAGCAGAAGGGCGACCGCCTGGAGCTTGTCGAGGACCGACTTGCGCTTGGCCTCCGTCGGGTGGGCGGTCAGGGTGGGCGCAACGTGCATCCGGGCCATGAGGGCTCGCACCTCGTCGGCTCCCGCGCCGCGCTCCTTGAGGTGGAACACCGCGTCGCGGATCGACTCGCGCCGGGGATGGCGGGCGCGATTGACCCGCACGATCTCCTTCTGCTCCGCGACGTTCATCAGCTGGAACAGGATCGTGAAGGCGCGAGCGAGGCGGCGAACTCGGTCCGGGTCGTCCAGGTTCGGCTCGTCGGGCGAGGCCATGAGGCGGCGCGCCTCCTGCACGAAGGCCGAGCCTTCCTGAGATCGCAGGACCCGACCGAGCAGGTCGTCGATCCGCTTGAGGTCGAAGCCTAGAGGCTCCGAGATGCCGTACGCGTCCGGCTGGAGATCGAGAAAGCCCATGCCAAAGATATTGTGGCGAACGGGAACGAATCGACGTTGGCGCCTCCTCTGGGAGTAACGCGCAAACGGCGTCGGACGTACCATAAGGACGATGTCACCGACGGCGACGAAGGCGATCCGGAACGGAACCCTGACCCTCGCGGTCTTGGGCCTAGGGGCGGGCGCGGCCACCCTTTGGAAGCGCTACGGACGTCTCGATCCCTACGCGGCGATGAAGCGGCAGCGACCGATGGACGCCGGCGCCTCGATCAAGGCGAACGACGTCGTCCTCCGGCACTACCAAAACGGCAAGCTCGTCGCCTCCGCGAACGCCAAGGATCTGGCGATCAACGCCGACCGAAGCGGCGTGACCCTCAAACGCGTCACCAACGGCCTTGCCAACACCTCGCAAGGGGCGATGCGCTTCAAGACGGACAAGGGCGTTATCCAACCCAACGCCCGCACGGTCGCCCTGTCCGGCAACGTCCAGGTGAATGGCAAGGATGGCCAGGGTCGCCCCTATCTGATCCAGACCGCCCAGGCCGATATCAACGGCCTCAAAGGACAGCTCACCGTACCGACGCCCCTTAAGGGCACGATCCTGGGCGGCCCTTTCCGGGCGGAAAGCCTCGTGTATCGTCCCAACTCCGACTACACTTCCCTGAACAAGGTCGTGTGGCGCGGCAAGATCTCCCAGGGCACGGTGCCTGTTACTCAAGGAGCCCGCGCCTGGAACCTCGTCGGCAAGACCGTCACGAAGAAGGGCTTCATCGTGACCGCCGACGATGCGCGCGCGGAGGACGGCGAGACGATCGTTATGGCCCCGAACGTCGTCCAGAACACGAAGACCGACGTGATCACTGCAATGGGGCGAGCGACCTACCGCTCTTCGAAGGCCGACCTCGTGGCCGACAAGATCGTCGTCTTCCGCAAGGAGAAGCGGGCGGTCTTCACCGGCAATGTGGTGATGTACGTGCGTCCGAAGAAGGATTGGGACAAGCCGCTGCCGAAGAACGACGTTGGCGCGCAGCCCTTGGTGCCGGACATCCCCGCTAACCTCAAAGCAAAACCAGCCGCGCCGGACATCTCCTCCGACGAGCAGAAGCGGGACGACGATCTGCGCTCCGGTAAAACCCTTCGCAACTACCCGATGAACCTCAAGGCGGAGAACGTCGAGTACTGGTACGGCGAAGGCAACCGTCACGCCGTCGCCAAAGGCGGCGACCCCACCGCCTTCCAGCGCTTCGACGACGGTCGTTGGCGCGTGGCGAACTCAATCCAGGCCAACTACGACGGCGAGAAGGACACGCTCGAACTGCTCGGCGACGGCACCAAGCGCCAAGTGAAGATGAAGAACTCCATCGGCGACTGGATCGATGCGTTCTGGATGCGCCTCTCGACGAAAGAGGATCAGACGGAGGAGGAGGACGACATGCAGGCCAAAAGCCCAATCGCCCATATGATAAGCCGCGACGACGACGATGGACTGAGCGGCGGCAAGAAAACGACGCCCCCCGCCAAGGGCGGCACGACGCCTCCCCCGACGAACCCGCCCGCGACGACTCCGCCTGCGACCAACTCTCCGGCGACCGCGCCTCCTGCGAAGACGGGGCCTTAGGCTCAGTCGGCTTCGCCCTTTCCGAAGGTAAGGGTGGGGCGAAGGCTTAGAGCCCCCGCCTGTAAAAAGGTCTTGCTGGGCTCCCTAGCCTAAAGCCGGAAGCCTAGACCTACGTAGCCTGCGCGCAGGGTGTCGGCTCCCGCGAACTCGTAGCGGGCGGTGACGTAGACCGACTTCGAAAGATCGTAGCCGCCTTCCAAGGCGAAGAGCAGGCCCGTGTGGCCGTCCGCATCCACCCGGTTCGCCCGACCAATGCCGAGGCCCGCGCCGCCGAAGAGGCGGCTGCCCGTCGGCTGATAGCGGGCGTTCACGAAGAGGGAAAGGACCGTCAGGTCGCCGGGCGGGATGGGGTTGAAGCCTCCGTCTCCGCTCGCGCCTCCCTGGGAAACAGACTGGTACGCCCCTCGGACCTGCCCGACCAGCGTCACATCCGGACGGAGGGGAAAAGCGTAGCCAGCGGCGGCGTAGATGCCCGCATCAGGGCCGAGGCGATTGTAGTTCGGGAGGAACAGACCCGCTTCGAGACTCAGCGGACGCTCGACGCGAGAGGATTGCGCCGCCAACGGCAGGGCCAAGGCGGCGAGGAGGGGAATGAAGTAAGTCTGCATTCCCGTACTATAGCGATTAGCGGGTGATTAGAACCGGTAACCGACGCCGACGGTCACCGCCTTGTAACCGTCGATGTTTCCAAACCCATCGTTATAGCGCACGACGCCGTAGAGGCTCTTCGTGAAGTCGTAGCCGCCCTCGACCGACCAGCCCAGGTGGGTCGTGTTGCCCGACAGCCCGTTCCCGACGTTGACGTCGATGTTCGCCGCGTTGAGTCCTGCGCCGACGAAGAACTTCTCGCCCTCGGACGGTCGGTAGCGCACGTCGACGCCGTAGTTCTGGACGGTGATGTCCGAGCCGAAATCGTTCCAGAACGAGCCGCGGGCGACCGCCGCGACGTCGAGCCCCTTGAAGTTCAGGAACGAGTAGCCGAGGCCGACCTGGACGCCGAGGTTCTTGTCGCCGCCGGAATACGTCGGGATGTAGAGGCCGACCTCGGCCCGGAACGGGTTCTCGATCTTGGTCGTGGTCTGGGCGGAGGCGGCGCCCACGAGAGCGACCGAAACGACGAGCAGGGCGGAAAACTTCTGCATCACAGAGGCCTTGACGTCTCGCCCAAGACCTCGATACGGTCGCTGGGACCAAAGTCCCTCGGCTTTGGGATCTTCTTTTGTAAATCTCAGTTCCAGGGCTTTAAGGCCTTTCAGGAGCCTGAGGAACGCGTGATTTCGCTCGTTCGCGCTCGAACTCGCCGACTGCGCGGAGGAAGCCGCCCCGTCCGGGATCGCCGGCACGGGCGAGGAGCTTCGCCATCACGTCGGCGTAGCTGGACATCAAGGGGTCGAGCTTCGGGAACTCCTCATCCACGGCCTTCGCCGCGCCGTCGAAGTCCTGCCCATCCTTCGGAAGCCGCGCCCAGAGGTCCCGCCAACGGGCGACGCCCGCCGCTTTCGTGTTGCGCGCGAGGGAACCGTAATGAATCACCCCTTCAGTCCAGGGAATGTCGCCTCGAAGGCCCAAGTCGCTCAACCCCGCCATGTAGGGCCGGTAGTCGGCGGAGGTGAGGAACGCCGGAAGCTCGGGCCCGAGGATACGCCGCGCGTCGACGGGCGGTCCGAGAGCGGCGTCGACCTCCTTGGCGAAGCCCATCGCTTGGGCCGCTTTCAGGGTCTGCATTCCCGAGTTTGTGCCGACCGCCGCCGCTATCTCCCCCGGCTCCTGACGTACGAAGGCTGAGAGGCGCGCCGCCGCGAGCAGGTTCTCCTTGGGCGACAGCCCAAGGCGCGCCGCCGCGATGAGGCGATCCACCGCCCCATGGATCGGAGCGAACTCGGGATAGAGCGTACCGAAGCCATCCTCGTAGTTCCGGTCGGAGACGAGCATGGATCGACGGCTTGCCTGAACCCAGAGCGACGTCGAAGCCTCGACGCCCTTCAGCGCGGTACGGGCGAGTTCTCGTTCGGCGGGGGTGGCGGTCCCTGCCGCCGTCTTGGCGATCGCCTCCGCCCCGGTGGCGAACGTCCGTCCGCGCTCGGCCCCCCGGGCATCCCGAATAAGGGTAAGGGCCGTGTCGGCCTCGGGTGCCGTGCCTGCCGCGCGGCGCACGTCGTTCGGCGTCGTCCATAGGCCTTCTTGCCTCGCCGCCGCGAGTTCGCGGGCGAGACGAAGGTCAGGAAGCCACAGGGTCAAGGCGGCGAGCGTAACGAGGCCGCCCGCGAGCCAACGTCCTTTCCTCATTTCGCCTAGCCCCTTACCCCGGCGTGAAGCCGTTTGAACCGGTCGAAGTCCCGCAGGAAGTCGCCTAGCCGTCCCGTCGAGGTGAGCACGAGGTTACGGGCCGCCGAAGGATAGGCGCCCAGCGACTTCGAAACCCTGACGGACATCGACCATCCCTGCCGTACCATGCGCCCATTGTAAGGCGCTTTCCGGCAACGGGTCGGTCGATTAGGCCTTCTGCTCGATCTTCGTCTCGTCCTCGTTCCGCGTGGGGCCGAGGTCGACGGCGGGCAGGGTAGCTTGCGGATCTTCGAATCGGTATCGCTCGGGAAGGCGCCTCTCTATCTTCATGGCGATATAGATCCAAGCGATGAACGCGATCCATACCGTAACCATGTGGATCAGCACGAGATCGACCTGAAGGGTTCTGTGAAACAACTCTAGGAGAATCTCCGTTCCGAACCACACCAGAACCGTGACGAGAGCCGAGAGGAGCTTGGCGGCTCGCCCAATGCTCTGGAAATTCGTCCGAAGCGTTTGGGAGTTCTCCATCGGCGGCGGGGCGACGAAGGGCCGCTCGGCGCTAAAGGCGGGGCGGCGTTCTCCGCGCCAAGCGTCGAGCCGTGTTTGGAGTTCGGCGATCCCCTCGACCCGCCGCCGGGCGGAAGGAAGGTAGGGACTCTCCACGCTGAACGTCTGCGTCCGGGCACCCTCGGCCCATGTGACGTAGAGCCGGGGGCGGTGACCGAGAAACGCCTCATCGACCGAACGGACCTCCGTTTTCACGACGGCTGAGGCGGGGAGCTCGAAGCGGGTGTCGCGTCCAACGAACGTCAGGCGGTCGAAGTCGATCCTCAGGACGCCATGATCCATGTCGTCGCCAAGCACGGGATGGCGCCACCGTTCTGCCGCGTACGAGACTCCGACGTACTCCCCACCTAAGGTGCCCTCCCCCCGCGCCTCCAACGACTCGACGTCCTGGGTCCGCCCGCGCGCGATCGACCGCGCTTTCGTCGTCTTCGCGGCCCGAAACATACCAACGAAGCTAGCGCCTATACCCCCAAGACACAGAGCGGCGGCGAAGTTTCCTGTGCCGCTGGACGTTAGAACGCGCAGCGCCAGCAGAGCGATGCCTATCGACCCCAGGAAGGCGGCGACGGCCGAAAGGGAAGCGACGGTCGTCTGGCGCTGGACTCGCCTCAGCCGCTCGGGATCGCGCATCTCCAGGGGAGCCGACGCGGGATCCATCAGGAGGAGCTTTTCCCTGGGCCACTTCGCCAACTGGGCGCGCCACGCCTTCATGGAGCCAGCATAAACCCTTTTCGGCTAAGCCTGTTGCCGGACGGTCGCTTCGTCCTCCAGCCTTGCCGGATCGAGTTCAACCTTTGGAGTGACGGAAGGCGGGGCTTGATAGCGGTACCGTTCGGGAAGGCGCTTTTCGAAAGCTTGGGAAAAGAGGGGCCAGGAGCCCACCGATGCGCCGACGAGAGCCGCGATCAAGGGGCCAAAAGCGGGAGAAAGCCCTCGGAAGAGGAACGATAGGCCGATGCCGAGGATGATCGCCAGCGTCAACGTCGCCGTCGCTCCGAGCCATCTTGCCCAAGGACCGACGCGCCCTGACGCGGACGGCGAAAGACGGAAGCTGCTCGGAGGAAGGAGAAAAGGGCTCTCCTTTCCGAACGTCGAGCGTCGTTCGCCTCGCCAGGCGTCGATCCGCTCCTGAAGCTCGGTAACGGCCGCGACGCGCCGCCGGAACGACCGACGATAAAGCAGGTCGACGCTGAGAACCTTCGTCTGGCCGCTATCGAGCCAAGTGACGAAAAGGCGGAACGTCGCGAAGGTGGGATGGCCCGCCGCCCGGCGAATCTCGGTCCTCACGATAGCCGAAGCGGGCAGATCGAAGCGGGTATGGCGACCGACGAAGGTCAGTCGGTCGAAGTCGATGCGCATCACGCCCCGGTCCATGTTCTCGCCGAGAACGTCGTGCCGCCAGACTCCGTCGGTGTAGGCGACTCCGACGGAGTCGCCCCCTAGGATCGGCTCTCCCCGTGCTTCCAACTCGTCCTCGATACGGTGTCGGCGTCGAACGTCGAGCCGCTCGCATGCGCCAAGGAGAATCCATAGAGGGCTGAACGCAAGGCTGGCAAACCCCATGAGCCCCAGAAGGATCGCCCAACCCGGTCTGTCGACATCGAAAAGGGCGTTCGATATCCCAAAGTATCCTAGCGTCGGAAGAACGCTCAGGAAGGCGGCTCCCGCCAGCGTACGCGTCGCTTCCCGACGCTCCGATCGCAGCTCTTCGGGGTTGTGCATCCAGACGGGCGCCGTAACGGGGTCCATCCTCTGGGGCGTGACGACGGGCCATCCCTCGACTTGCCTTCGCCACGCCTTCACCCTCTCAGCATACAACTCTCCAAGATGCGCCGATCTCCTCAAGATCGCCTTGCCACCTCGACAAAACGGGAGAATCGGGCATCCTTCCGAAACCATGCGCTTACGACTCCTCCCGCTCACCCTCCTCGCCGCCCTAGGCTACGTCGTCGCGGGGTGCGGCGGCTCGAGTGGAGGCGGCTTCGTCTCGGCTCCGACCGGCGGGGGCGGGCAGGTTACGGACTACGTGGGAACTTACACCGGGAGCCTCGACGGAACCGGCACCACCTCGATCACCGTCGCGGCGGACGGCACCGTCTCCGGCACGCGAGTGACCACCATGGGCCGGAACCAGACGCTCCTCGGAAAGGTGAACGCGGACGGCGCGCTGGAGCTGACGATCCGCGAAGGCGACGCCGCCCGCCTAGAATCGGGCTTCCTCGCCGTCTTGGGCGGCGGGCGCGCGTCGGCTGTCACGACCGAGTCGGGCGGCAGCGACATCGAGGATATCCACGGCTATGTCCTGACCGGCGGCGCGGCGGCGACCAAAGCCCCGCTGACCACCGGGAGTGCCTTCGCGTCGATCGACGAGGGACGCGTCTCCTTCACGGGAACCTGGACTCGGGCCGGGAAGACCGGAACCTTCCAACTGCGCGTCGAACCTTCGGGAAAGGCCTCGGGGACCTGGACCGAAGACGGCCAACCCGCCCTCTTCTCGGGACGCCTCGCTGATTGGGCCCACGGTCCCAGCGGCCACTATAGCCTCGCGGGCGAGTTCACGTTCGTTCGAACCGCCCGGACCCTCGATGTGCGGGCGCTGGACATCCCCGTCCTGAGCCGACCGTTCGACAAGTTCACCGGGCTCGCGCTCGACGGAACGGGCGAGCCCTACGTTCTATCGCTTCACGTCGCGGCCTAAGCCTTATTTGAATCGCCGTTTCCAGTCGTCCAGGAGGCGCAGGGCCTCCAGTGGTGTGAGGGCGTTGGGATCGACGCCGCGCAAGGCCTCCATCACCGGGGGCTCCTCGGCCTCGAAGAGGGAAAGCTGGAACGTCTGCTTCAAGGGCGGAGCCGGGGCGGCGGGCCGCTCCTCCAACTCGCTCAGAACCTCGCCCGCGCGGCGCAAGACGGACGAGGGCACGCCCGCCATTCGGGCGACGTGGATGCCGTAAGAGCGGTCGGTGCCGCCGGGGAGGACCCGGTGGGTCCAGACCACGTCCTCCCCCAACTCCTCGACCGCCACTCGGAAGTTCGCGACGCCGGGGATCTGCCCCGCGAGGGCGTTGAGCTGGTGGTAGTGGGTCGCGAACATCGTCTTCGCGCCGACGCCCGCGAGATGCTCGACCATCGCCCAGGCGATGGCGAGCCCGTCGTAGGTGCTCGTGCCCCGCCCGACCTCGTCGAGGATGACGAGGGAGCGGCCGGTCGCGTGGTTCAGGATGTTGGCCGATTCGACCATCTCGACCATAAAGGTGGATTGGCCGAGGGCCAGTTCGTCTTTCGCCCCGATGCGGGCGAACACGCGGTCGCACAGCCCCATCCGGCACGTCTTCGCGGGCACGAACGAGCCGATCTGAGCCATGAGGACGATGAGCGCCGCCTGCCGCAGGTAGGTCGACTTGCCCGCCATGTTCGGCCCGGTGAGAATCACCACGCGGTTCTCGCTTCCCTCCCTTTGAGAAGGGAGGGAAGCGAGGTTCCGGGGTCTGGCGGAACTCGGTCCCATCCCCGCCCTGCCCTCCCCCAAGGGGGAAGAAAGCGCCACGTCGTTCGGTACGAAGCCCTGCGGAGAAGACGCCTCGACAACGGGGTGGCGGCCACCGTCGATCTCCAGCACGTCGGCCTCCACGATCTCCGGGCGGACGTAGCCCCGGCGGACGGCGACCTCCGCGAGGGCGGCGAGGGCGTCGAGTTCGGCCAGGGCGCGGGCGGTCTGCAGCAGCGACCGACGGTGTTCCGCGACGCGTACCCGCAGCCGGGCGAACAGGTCGGCCTCCAGGGCGGTCGCCTTCTCCTCCGCGCCCAGGACGCGCGACTCGTGCTCCTTGAGGTCGGCGGTGATGTAGCGCTCGGCGTTCGCGGTGGTCTGTTTGCGTAGGTAGCCCTCTGGAACCTTCGCGACGTGGGCCTTGCCGACCTCCAGGTAGTAGCCGAACACGGAATTGAAGCCGACCTTGAGCGAGGCGATGCCGGTCTTCTCCCGCTCCTCGCGCTCCAGACCCGCGATGTACGCTTTGCCGTTCTGGGCGAGGTCGCGCAGGGCGTCAAGCTCGGGGTCGTAGCCGGCGGCGACGATCCCACCCTCACGCACCGTCGCGGGCGGGTCGGAAACGACCGCCCGTTCCAGGAGACGGCCGAGTTCGGCGTGGTCGCTCATCGATTCGCGAAGCTCCTGGATGCGCCCTTCCGCAAGGCGGCGCAGGGGCTCCGCCAAGGTGGGCAAAGCTCCGAGGGAGGTCCGCAAGGCGCCGAGGTCGCGCGGCGTGGCGAGGCCCGCCGCACAGCGGCTGACGAGCCGCTCGAGATCGGCCAACCGCTTGAGTGCGTCGCGCAGGTCGCCCCGAAGCAGGGAAGCCCCCGTGAGCCGCGCGACCGCCTCGTGGCGCGATCGGATATCCGTCGCGTCGAGTAGAGGCTGCTCGATCCACCGCCGGAGCAGGCGGGCTCCCATCGGCGTCATCGTTTCGTCGAGGACGCCGAGCAGGGTGTGGCGGCGCCCGCCGTCCGACATCGAGCCGGTCAGCTCCAGGGCGCGGCGGGTGGCCGGGTCCAGCTTCATGAAGCCGTCGACGGAGTAGGTCGTCAGCGTCTCGACGTGCTCTAGAGGAAGGCGGTTCTTCTCCGCGTAGGCGAGGGCCATCGCGGCGGCGACGATCGCGGTGGTCTTGTCCTCGCATCCGAAACCTGCGAGGTTGCCCACCCCCATCTGCTGCATCAGCCGCCGCGCCGCGCGGTCGGCTCCCGGCGGGGCGAACTCGCTCGTCGCGACGCCCAGGGAGACGCGCGCCGCCTCGCCCAACTCGGCGGCGTTGGGGCCGAAGAGCAGCTCGCGCGGCCGCAGGCGGGCCAGCTCCTGAAGCATCGCCTCCACCGCCCCGTCGCCGCACACCTCGGTCACCGCGAACTCGCCCGTGCTGGTGTCGAGGGTGGCGAGCCCCGCCCGCCCGTCCATGACGCAGATCGCCGCGAGGAAGCAGTTCTCCCCCGCGTTGAGCATGGAGTCCTCGACGAGCGTCCCCGGCGTGAGGACCCGCGTGACGCCGCGCTTGACGAGCCCCTTGGCCTGCTTGGGGTCTTCGAGCTGCTCCATCAGGGCGACCCGGTGGCCCTTGGCAACGAGCCGCACGAGGTAGCGCTCCAGGGCGTGGTGGGGGACGCCCGCCATGGGGATGCGCCCGTTCTCGCCGTCCTCGCGCCCGGTCAGGGTGATCTCCAGGGCGGTCGCGGCGGTCTCCGCGTCGGGGCCGTAGAACTCGTAGAAGTCGCCGACCCGGATCGCCATCAGGGTTCCGGGATGCTCCGCCCTCGCCGCGAAGTACTGCTGGAGCATGGGCGTGCGCGCGGTCACCCTTCTATTGTGGCAGGGGAGGAAGCCCCCTCCTCGTCCCGGCGCGGCGAAAGCCCGGCGTCTTGTCGATCCGCCCTCGCACCGGATGAGGAAGAGGTTGGGGGTGGAGCAACGCGGCGTGGCGCCTATCGATGCCTGTAGTTCTTGCGCGTGAGCCGAAGTTCGTAGGGCCGGGTGGCGGTCAAGGCGATCAGCCGCCCGTCACGTCGCTCGAAGGCGAGGACGAAGCCGGGCTCTTCGAGATCTTTCGGGACGAACCCGGGCGCCGCCTCCACCACGCCCACGATCCCGTTTACGTCCCGATCCACGAACGGCACGTCGATCAGCCGCACCTTCGAGCCGAACCGCTTGGCCAGGATCGCCGCCATCCGGACCCGGTCGCGAGCGTGGGGTTTGAACATCATTTCGTCGACCACGCGGCGCATCCGCAGGCCGAACCCCGCGAGGGAGACGACGATCACCGCCAACGCAACTGCTGCCAAGCCCCAAGGATTCGCCCGCCGCACCGTTTCGCAAGTGTAGCGCGATCCGCGCGAGAAAGCGACGGGTGCCACGGGCGGTATCCTAGGCGCATGCCGAGACTCGTCTGGCTCAACGGAACCGTCACGCCTCTGGAGCAGGCGACGACGAGCGTCATGGACCACGCCCACCTCTACGGCGACGGTCTCTTCGAGGGCATCCGCATCTACGGCGGCAAGGTCTTCAAGCTGGACGAGCACCTCAAGCGGCTCTACCACGGCTGCCGCTACCTGGGCTACGAGATGACCCTCGGCTTCGAGGAGCTTAAGCGCACCCTGCTCGACGTATGCCGTCAGACCGAGATCGCCGACGGCTACATCCGCCTGAACGTCACGCGCGGCACCGGCCTCGGACTCGACCCGAAGAACATCGACCGGACGCCCAACGTGATGATCGCGGTCTCGACCCTCGCCCTCTATCCCCAGGAGGCGTACGAGACCGGCCTGCACGTGATCACCACGTCGCTCCGCGTCATCCCCCCGGACGCCCTCGACCCGCGCGTGAAGTGCATCGGGCGCTACGCCTCGAACATCCTCGCCAAGTCGGAGGCGAACCGCGCCGGGGCGGGCGAGGGCCTGATGCTCAACGCGCAGGGCTACCTCGCCGAATGCACCGGCGACAACCTGTTCCTGATCCAGGACGGCCGGATCCGCACCCCCCACCCGTCCTGCGGCATCCTAGAGGGCATCACCCGGAACACCGTCATGGAACTCGCCCGCGAGGCGGGCTACCCGGTCGAGGAGGCGTTCATGACCCCGTTCGACGTCTACACCGCCGAGGAGGCTTTCCTCACTGGAACCGCCGCCGAGGTGATCCCGATGGTCTCACTCGACGCGCGGCCCATCGGCGACGGCACGCCCGGACCCGTGACCCGCGACCTGATCGCCCGGTTCCGCGCCCACACCGCCGAAGGCACGCCGTTCCTCGAGGGCGCCCTCGCCTAGCGGCTCGTCTCCCAACTGCTCGCTTTGTGGCGCGGAGACGACCTTTTCCCTCGCCACCGGCGGGGTGAGGGAGCCGCTCTGCGCCTCGTGCGCCGAGCGGCGCACGAGGGTTCCAGGGCTCTCCAGCCTAGCCTCCGCCCTTATGGGATCGAACGGGGGGGGCGAGGGAAACGGCGCCGAGACCTGTCCTTTCTGCGGGACGAGCGCCGAAGCGGCCCGGCGGACGGGACTCGCCGGATGTCCCCTCTGCTACGTCGCCCTCGCCGAAGTCTGGCCCGCTCTGGGTGCGGTTCCAGGGCGGTACGCTGAGGGGAGGGACAACGGATGACCAAACACGCGATCTTAGGGTTTCTCGGCGCGCTGGCGCTGTTCGGGTGTGGCGGAGGCGGTAACGGGGGCGGAAGCTCCTCCGACTCGAAGCCGCGCGTCGCGTACGTCAACGCTTCTTCCGATGCGGGCGGCCTCGACTTCCTCTTAAATAGGGCCACCGAAGCCTCCGCCCTCCCTTACGGAACCGCCACCGACTTCGCGACCGTCTCGGCGAAGGACTACGACGTGTCGATCCGCCCCAACGGCTCCTCGGAGACGATCTGGAGCGAGGCTCATACCTTCGACGCGGGCGCCAACGCCGTCGACAATGTCGTGATCGCTCTCGGTCTGCGCACTCCGCCGTCCGACACGACGCAGACGCCGCCCGTCGTCGAGAACGACAAGCGACTCGTGCTCTCGTTCGCGACCGTCGATCGCAATCTCCCTGTCGGCAACCGGGCTCGACTTCTGATCGTCCACGCCTTAGTGCGGAAAGCGGGTTTCGGAACTCCCGCCATCGACTTCCGAAACCCGGGCAACACGCCTGCGGTCGAGGTGACCGGGATAGGCTTCGGCGGGACGATCGTCAAGGACGTCGATTCCGGTTCCCAGACGTTCGAGGCGCGCCAGAGCGGCACCGAGCAGGACTTCGTGAACTCGAAGACATTCACCCTCACGGCGGGCGGCGTCTACGTGGCCCTCGTCTCGGGCGTCGAAGGCGGCACCGGCTCGGCGGCACCGGACATCCGGCTGATCCCGATCCCCACCCGCGCCCCGTAACACACTTGGGAGAGCGGGAGCTTGCACCCACTCTCGGTCTGCGAGCTCGCTCTCCTATCGAGTTGTTTATCGATCCCGAGCAGGCCTCCGAGTGTCTACTCGCCGCCCTCACCGCCGTCTGCAGGACCGGCGGAAGACTTTCCAGCGATGCTCCGGGCTCGTTCCGTGGCGGCGGAACCGACGCCGCCCATGCTCTCGCCACCCGCTACGGGCGTCATACCGCCTGCCGCCCCGATTCCGGTGGGGGCGACGCCCCCGCCGGAAGCCGGGGCGTCGGTAGAGGCCGCGTCCACCGAGGCGGATTCGTCCTTAGTACCGCAACCCACGAGGACCAAGATCACGATCGGAAAGGCGAAGGAGAGACGGTTGCGCATGGCCCTAGCGTAGCACGGGGCGCGTTTAAGCTTCGGATTCTAAAATTTCACACAGCCTAAGCCTTAGCAAGACTCCCTGAGAATTTTTGAATCAACTTTCGAGCATCGCCCTCTGTACATTAGATCAGGGATGCGTGACGCTTCCCGGACCTTTGAAATGAAAACCCGAATCGTGCTCGTCGTGGCCGCTCTGGCCAGCCTCGCCGTCCTCGCCGACGCCCAGGCGCCCAAGAAACCCACGATGCCGAAGAAGCCGATGATGGGTAAGAAGATGGGCAAGAAGAAGCCCATGATGATGAAGGATCCGAAGACCGGCAAGATGGTTCCCATGCCGACGAAGCCCCCGATGATGATGAAGGACCCGAAGACGGGCAAGATGGTCCCCATGCCTCCCAAGCCGATGATGCACAAGTCCATGCCGACGAAGCCCCCGATGAAGAAGGGCGCCTAGCCTACGCGGCTCCAGAGCCTCTTTCCAACCGCGCCGACTTCCTATGGAAGTCGGCGCGGTTCGCGTCCGGGCCTCCTGAACGGCGTGACGAAGTCCCGCCTAACCCGTCAAAGCCTTATGGCGCCGCTTTTCGCCCTGCTTCGGCCGTTTCAAGACGTCGAGGATCGCGTCCTGCGGATCGTGTCGGTGCGGGACGCCGACGTCCGCGAGACGATCCGGCTGCTTATGCGTGAGGTCGGCGCATCCTACACGATCTCTCCCGAGGTTCAGGGGACGGTCAGCGTCAGCCTCCGCAACGTGCGGTTCGGGGCGGCGCTCGAGAACGTCGTGCGTCAGGTCAGCGCGAAGGTCCACGTCGAGGCTGGCGTGTACCAGATCGTCTACCGTTACGAGGCTCCGTTTCGTGAGCAGGCGGAGATCGACCGTGCTTACGTCCGTCTCCGCGATCTCGCCCGCAAGGAGAAGGGCCTCGTGGCGTGGCTCGGGCCGCGTTTCGCTCTCTTCGAGGGGAAGGCGATGCGCCAAGGGCCTGTCGCCGCCCACGCGATCGCCGAAACGGAGCGAACGAATCCTCATCGGTCCGTTTGGATCACTCACGTCGAGCCGCCGGCCGAACGGCAGAGCCCCGGCCTCGACCGCTACGCGACGGTCGAGGCCGGATACCGAAACGGCGGATCGTTCGTCGATACCTGGCGCCGCCCGCCCAAAGGCGAGTGGCGGCTCCTGTCCCGGCGGACACGAATCGAAAGGGCTTAGCCTTTCCAGACCACCTTGTCTTCCCACAGGCCGCGCTCGCCCGTCGGCCACTCGACCTTCGGGTAACCCGCCCAGAAGAAGCCGAGCAGACGGGACGGAGCCTCTAGGCCGAGGTAGCGCGCGACGTGGGGGTGGATCGAAGGTCCCTTGGAGTGCCACATACCGATCAGGCCGTGGGCGGTGAGGGCGAGGTGCAGGTTCTGGACCGCGCAGGCCACCGCCATGATCTCGTCGTCGTCGCTCATCGCGCGGCTGCCGTCGGGCCGCAAGCCCGGGGTCATGCCGATGGAGATCCAGAGGGGCGCGTCGGTGCCGCGCTCGCGCATCGCCTGGAATGAGGCGTCCTTGAAGTCGCCGTCCGCCTCCGCGTCCTGGCGGTACGCCTCGGCGAAGGTCTCGCCGAGCTCATGGCGTCCCTCGCCGGTGAAGACGGTGAAGCGCCACGGCTCGGTGTCGCCGTTGCTCGGAGCCCAGTTGGCGGCTTCCAGGGCGTCCCGGACGATCTGGGGGTCGATGGCGTCCTCCTTCAGGCGGGCGAGGCCGAGGGATCGGCGGTTCGCGATCACCTCGCGCAGGGCGTCGGCGTCGAACTTCGGGGTCACGGGGACGAGTTTACGCTACGCCGCCCGTCGCTGAAGCTCGACGCTCTCCGTGCGGACGAGCCCCGCTCCCCACAGGTAGAGAAACGCGACGCCGATGCTGAAGCCGGTGCGTCGCACGACGACGCCGACCGCCCGCAGAGGGATCGCGCCGGGCGGGCAGGCGCGAAGCTCGACGAGCGAACCCACCTCGGGCGTCTCGCTCATCTGGACGCCCGCGCCGCCGAGGCTCACGTCCGACATCAGTCCGATCTCGTACGTCTCCCGCGTGCCCCGATCGTCCAGGACGCGCAGGGTCGTCGGCCACTCGACCTCCGTCCGGTCGTGGATCCGTTGGCTCGGTTCCTCCCACAGAACGCGGCGCATGACGAGCAGTCCCTCGTCCATGTCGTCGACGTTCGCCGAGCCCGCGACCCAGCGGTCGCCTTGGTCGCGCACCAGACGCGCCTCCGTTCCCGTCTCAGGCCACGCGTCGCCCTCCAACTCCACCGCGAAAGGGGCCTCGGACACGATCAGGCCGTACCCCACGCGCGTTTCGTGGCCCTCGCACCAGAGGACGGTGACCGTGTCCCCGACTTCGTTGCCTGCCGCCAGACTCGCCATGTTGATCACATGATCGGTCGGGCCTTCCTCCGTAATTAGAGGGCGCGCGATTAACCGGCGCCTTTGCGGGTAGGCGTCGGGGCGCGACCGTCGTTTAAAGCGGCGTCAGAATCGAGTCGATCGCCTCTCCAAGATCGACCTGCGTTACCGTGCGGTCTTCCGCAACGTCCGCGCGGAAGGGCACGTCGCCCTTCGCTCCGGCTTCCAGGATCAGGCCCCCCGCGACGACGGTAAGCCCTTCGGCCTCCAGGACCGGTCGCATCGCGCGCAGAAGCCAAACGGCCTCGTCTTCGCTCAAACCCCCGAACGCTTCCACCAATGCCATATCCGGACGACGGGCGGCGAAACCCACCCAATCGGTCTCCAATCCGTCGCGCAACGACGTCGGACGGTAGCCGACGAGCCGCGCGGCTCCGCGCATCCGAAGCGACGCGGTTTCGACGGTGAGGGCTTCTCCCCGGTGGAGCGCGAGATTCGGGAGTCGCCTGGGCGCGCCGTGGCCCCAGGGGAGGAGTAAGTTCAGCGGCGCGCGACCCTCGTCGAGACGCCGCACGTTCGACTCCAACTCGGACAGCATGTTGACCGAGTCGTCCACGTACTGCCGAAGAGCCGTCTCCATCTCACCTTCGGGAACGACCGCCGCGAGGGGTTTTCCAAGGACGTCAGCGAGAGGCGTCGTTCCCAGATCGTAGAAACCCTCCAAGACGAGAGCGTGGTCCGTTCTTTCGCCGAAGAGGCCGGTCAGCCGCTTCGTGTCGAGCTTGGGGAGCAGCCGCTTGAGGGCGGCCGACTCCGGCGGAGTCGGGCCCTCTGCCGCGACCACGTTGCCGTCCTCGATCCCCAGCCAGGAGAGGTGGAACTGGAGCGAGCGCTCCGGCGGTTCGACGCCGAAGGCGGCGACGACCAGCGGACCGTCGTCGAGGCGGGTCGGCGGCAAGCCCAGGTAGGCCGCCTCCGAGGCTCCTCGGAGCGGGGAAAGCCGCCGCACCCGGCCCGAAGGCCACTCGACCGCTTCTAAGAGCGCGGAATCGAGGTTCGGCAGGAAGAGGAGCATCGGTCGTTGGGGTTTTGGGTCATGGAATCGTTGGGCGCGTTCGTCCTCATCGTTGGCAAAGCTTAAAACCCCAACGACTCTCAGATCTTACTGGTGGTGGATCAGGCTCGGTTGCGCCACCATGACCCCCGCCATCTCGCCGACGTCGGGCGGATCGTCGAAGGCGTGCTTGGTCATGTGGGCCGGAACGGGAATGGGGTAGTGGCCGCTGAAGCAGGCGGTGCAGAACTCCTCGTCCGGCGCGTTGCAGGCCTCGATGGCCCCTTCGATGCTGAGGTAGCCCAGCGAGGTCGCGCCGAGGTATTTCTGCAACTCGGGGATCGTCATCACCGCCGCCGCCAACTCGCCTTTGCTCGCCATGTCGATCCCGTAGAAGCAGGGGAACTTGATGGGCGGGGCGGTGATCCGGACGTGGACCTCCTTCGCGCCGCTCTCGAACATCAGCTTGACGAGCTGCTTGGTGGTGGTACCGCGCACGATGGAATCGTCCACGAGGACGATCCGCTTGTCCTTGAGGTGGTGGTCCAGAGGCGTGAGCTTCATGCGGACGCCCAGCTCGCGCAGGCGCTGGTCGGGAGCGATGAAGGTGCGGTGGATGTAGCGCGACTTCATCATGCCTTCCTTGTAGGGAATGCCACTGCGCTCGCTGTAGCCCAGGGCGGCGGGGATGCCGCTGTCCGGAACAGGCACGACGATATCGGCCTCGACGGGATACTCGTCGGCCAACCGCGCGCCCATCCGCTCGCGAGCGCTGTAGAGGGGCGTGCCGTGCATGGTCGAGTCGGGACGCGCGAAGTAGATGAACTCGAACAGGCACATGCCGCCGGGCTCCTTCTCGTGGCCGCGCGCGAATCGCATCCCGTTCTTGTCGATGATGACCATCTCGCCCGCCTTCAGTTCGCGGGTCGGCTTGGCGCCGACAGGACCGAAAGCGCAGGTCTCGCTGGCGACGAGGTAGCCGTCCTCGCCCAGGGTGCCAGCGGTGAGGGGACGGATACCGCTCGGATCGCGGAAGCCGATCAAAAGGGTGGGGGTGACGACGGTGACGCTGTAGGCGCCCCGGACACGGCGCATCACCTCCTCGACCGCCGCCTCGGGTCCCTCGTGCAGATGGCGGGCAAGGATGCGGGCGAGGATCTCGCTGTCGCTCGTGGTGTCGAAGTGTTCGCCATCCGCCTCCAGCTCGGCCTTCAGCTCGACCGCGTTGATGAGGTTGCCGTTGTGAGCCACCGCCACGTCGCCGACGAGGCTCTGGCAGAAGATGGGCTGGGCGTTGCGGGTGTGGCTCGCGCCCGTGGTGGAGTAGCGCGTGTGACCGACCGCCATGTGGCCGGGGAGGGTCTCCAGGACCTCAGGGGTGAAGACCTGGTTCACGAGGCCCATCCCTTTTTGCCAGCGAACCCGGTTGCCGTCGGAGACGGCGATCCCGGCCGACTCCTGGCCTCGGTGCTGAAGGGCGAACAAGCCGAAGAAGGCCGTGCGCGCCGCATCGCCGTGGGGGGTGTAGGCGGCGAGAACGCCGCACTCCTCTTTCAGACGGTCGTCGGCCATCTCGAGCGGAAACACTTGGCGTATGGTACCGCCCCGCGCCGCCCTTGACCCGTGTAAGCCGAGAAACTTTCCCTCGATGGGGAAGAGCCCGGCAAAGAAGCGGGGCCGGAACGGGATTCCGTTCCGGCCCCGCTGGAGGGCGACTTTCCTACGGGCTTAGCCCTGGACTTCGCTCTCGATGCCCCGTCGCACGACGAGGAACTTGATGCGGCCCGGCTTGAACCGTTCGCGCAGGACCTCGACCGCCTTGTGCACCTGGACGGTGCCGCCGCAGTAGAAGAGGTCGACCGCCGCGTAGCCGTGCTCGGGCCACGTGTGGATCGTGTAGTGCGACTCCTGGATGATGACCGCGCCGCTCACGCCGTAAGGCTTGAACTCGTGGAACGACTGGGCCACGACGGTGGCCTTGCTCATCACGGCGGCGTCGCGCATCGCCTTGCCCACGTGGTCCTCTCGCTCCAGCATCGCGCCGTCGCAATCATAGAGCTCGATCAGGAGGTGCGAGCCGAGCGAAGGCTCCTCGCCGGGGCGGGTGGGAAGCCCCTCCTCGTCCTTGCCTAACCACGCCTCGAAGGCGGCGGGGTTGTCGCAGGCGATCGTCGTCCAACCGTCGCCCGTGTGGAGACGGGGCCGATCGAGCGTCGTTGACGCATCGACCTTGTTCGCGCCGCGGCGGCGAAGCCAGGCGAAACGGTCGGTGATGCTGGGGGCGGCGAGGGCGCCGAGCGCCAGAGTGCTAAGAAGGATAAAGCTGGTTGCCAATCACGTGTACCTCGATTCAGACCGGTGCGCAGACACAAGAGGCTTGCCCTTGCGCGGAAAACCCGACGAAAACCTAAGGGAGTGCTGGCGACGTTGTCTCTAGGTCGTTTCGCGCCTTAGGTGTAAGTTTTCTCCTACCTTCCGCATCGAAGATAGCCGCCCCACGGTCGCCCGTGACGCAAGTCAAAAAGGTACCCGACCCCTCTCCTTGTGTCAACCCGCGATGGTCCGAGGGACAGGTAAACATGACGCCGTTTTCATAAGGATGTTTCGATCTGAGCGTCTTCTATGGAAAAATCGTCGGAAAAATGCCGTACTTAGGTCCTATTTCCCCGAAGGCGGCCCTTCGACGCCCGGAGTGGATCCGTTGACTTCGGCAGCCTTATGGCGTTTGGCCTGCTCCGCCAAACGCCACCAGACGCCCCCCGCCGCGCAGACGAGGAAGAACAGGAACAGGGCTCCCACCACCGCCATCAGCCCCATCGGCGTCATCAGCTTGTCGAATCCGCGTTCCATGGGGAAAGGATACTAGGGAGCGGGGAAGCTGGGCGTTAGGAGGGAACGCTTTCCGCCTCTCCTGAACGCCCTCCTTACTTGATCGCCCCTGCCACATCGTTCTACTTGATCGCCCCTGCCACCATCGTTTCCGCGATCTTCTCGCGGAAAGGCCAGTAGAGGGCCAGCATGGGGGCCATCACGAGGACGAGGGCGGCGAAGAGGGCTCCCCAGTCGCTCTGATAGTGCTGGGTCATCGTGAGCCGTTCCAGGCCTAGCGGGAGCGTCGTGTTCGGCTCGGTCTGGATGAGGACCTTGGCCAGGTTATACTCGTTCCAGAGGCCGATCGCGTTGAAGATCGCCACCACCAGCACGCCAGGTCGCGCGAGAGGCAGCATCACCCGCCAGAACGTGCCTGCGTCCGTCGCCCCGTCGAGCGCCGCCGCCTCCCCAAGCTCGTCGGGAAGGGTCTGGAAGAAGCCGGTGAGCACGAAGATCGTGAACGAGAGTGAGTAGGCGACGTAGACCGCCACCAGCCCGAGCTTCGTGTCGATCAGATGGATCTGGGTCAGGAGAACGAACAAGGGGACGATGACGAGCAGGTTAGGGAACATCATCCCTCCCAGGAACGCCCCGAAGATCGTCCGGCTTCCCCGGAACGGGTGCTTCGCCAGCACGTAGGCGGCCATCGCGCCCACGGGCAACAAGATCGCCAGCGTCCCGACGGTCACGACGACGGAGTTGACGAAGTAGCTCCCGATTCCCGCCTCGGACCACGCCTTCGCGTAGTTCGACCATTGCGGCGAGGCGGGCAAGGCCCAAGGTGAACTGACGACCTCGCGGCTGCTCTTGAGGCTCGCGACCAGGACCCACAGGAGGGGCAGAACCACCAGGGCTCCCAAAAGAAGCAGGCCGACGGTCCGCAAGGCTTTCATCGCCGGCCCTCGACGGGGTTCTTACGGTAGATCGCCATCACGATCAGGCTCAGGAGCATGGCGAGCGCGAAGTCGACGACGGCGAGGCTCGTTGCGTAGCCGAACTGGCTGTTCTCGAACGCCTGCTCATAGAGGTAGGTCAGCGGCATCTCCGTGTGCCGGTCGGGGTTGCCGCCGTTCGTCATGAGGATGACGAGGGCGAACACGTTCATCACGTTGATGACGAGGTAGGTCGTGGCGATCCGCTTGACGGACCAGAGAAGCGGCCAGGTGATCGTGCGTAGGCGGTGCAGGCCCATCGAGCCGTCCAGCTCCGCCGCTTCCATCGTCTCGCCGTCGATCCCCTTGATCCCGGCGAGGAAGAGAAGGATGTAGAAGCCCAGCGCGTGCCACACGAACGCGACCCCCACCGAAGGCAGGGCCGTCGCCGTCTCTCCCAGCCACGCGTGCGCCTTCACCCCAAGGAGGGCGAGAGCGCCGTTCACGAGGCCCATCTGCGGGTCCGGGTGGAGCATGAACTCCCAGAGCACCGCGACCGCGACGATCGACACGACCTGGGGGAAGAGGATTAGGCCGCGCACTGTGCGCGCGACCCGTCCCTTGTGGTTCAGGGCGTGCGCCGCCGCCAAGCCGCCCACGAACACCGCGACGAGCGAGAAGACGAGCAGCCACGCCGCGTTGCCCAAGGTCTGGAGCGCCGCCTCGTCGTGGATCAGCTTGTCGAAGTTCTCCAGCCCGACGAACCGCTTCCGCGCCGAAACCCCCTTCCAGCGGTAGAGCGAGATCGCCAGCGCCTGGAGCAGGGGATAGACCACGAACACCGCGTAAAGCAGGACCGCCGGGGCGAGGAAGGAGACGACGAAGCCGGTCTTGCCCCGCCTGAGAGGACGGCTCATACCTTGTGCTTGGTGATCGCGTCATCCTTACGGGTCTTCTCGGCGGCGGCCTCAACGCGGTCGCAGAACGCTTCGGGCGTCAGCTCGCCGTTCAGCATCGCGGTCAGCGCGTTCTCGACCTCCTTCTCCAGCCCGGGGTACCAGTTGCGGAACTGGTCGGCCCAGACGGCCTTGCTCGCCTTGAACGCCGCGCTCGGCTTCGCGAGCACGGGCAGAAGCTTGCCCTCGTCGCTTCCTTTGATCGCCGTCAGTGTGCCCTTCTCTTCGACGAACCGCTTCGCCACCGGCAACGAAGTCATGTAGCGGAACAGGGCGATGGCGCCCGTCTTGTTCTTCGCCGCCGAAGGCACCATCCAGGGCTCGATGCCGATCAGGATGGCGCTCGCGTCGCCCGCGCCGCCCTTGACGACGGGCGGGAGCGCGAACTCCAGATTCGCCCCGGCGGGCATCGTCTTCTTCATCTCGGAATACAGCCAGGTCCCACAGGGGATCATCGCCGCCTTGCCGTCGAGGAACGCCTGTTGGGCCTGGGTGTGGCTGAGGCCCGTCGCGCCGTCCTGGAAGAAGCCCTTCGTCTTCAGTTCGACGATCATCGAGGCCGCCTTGAGCATCGCGGGCGACTTCCAGGCGCCGGGCACGAGGCTCTGCGCGTCGTCCACCGCCTTCTGGCCGCCGACGGAGAAGGCCCACGGCATGAGCATCCCCTCGATCATGTAGTAGGGGTACTGGCCCTGGTAGGTGAGAGGCGCCATGCCCGCCGCCTTGATCTTGGGCCCGAGGGCGAGCAGGTCGTCGTAGGTCGCGGGCGGGGTCCAGCCGTGCTTCTTGAAGACGCCGGGGTCGTACCACCAGCCCATCACGTTGAAATAGTAGGGGAGGACGTACTGCTTGCCATTCAGTTGGCCCAGTTTGAGGAGGGCGGGCTCGAAGGTGTCGCGCCATTTGCCCGTCCCGTCCTTGCCCGCGCCGTTGTCGGGAGGGCCGTCGAGGGCGGCGTCGAGCGGTTCGAGCTGATCCTCTTCCGCAAGGGCCCAATGGTCCATCCCCCACCCCGGAAACATCAGGTCGGGCGGCGTGCCGCCGTTGAGCCGGGGCCGCAGTTGCTCCCAGATCCGAGGGTTGCCCGCGACGTCGATCTTCACGCCGGGGTTCGCCTCTTCGTAGTCGTTGGCCGCCTTCTCGTAGAAGTCGATCCCGTAGCCGCCCTGGAACGCCGCGACCTCGAGGGTGCCCTTCGCCGGTCCCTTGGCGACGGCGCCTGCCTCGCCTCCCGATCGGAGGGCCGTCCCCTCCTTCGGGCCTCCGCAACCGACGGCGGCGAGCGCGACGAGGAGGGTCGGCGAAAGACGGCGTTTCATGGCGCTGGAGAATACACCCAACCGGTCTGTAGCGGCAGGTCTTGCCTTGCGTCGCATTTCTTTACGCAGAATCATGCGACGGTCGGGGACGGCGTGCAAGCCTCGTCGCTACAAAACTTAGTGTATTTTCAGAACTAAGAACCCGCTTGCCCCGAGGGGCGTCCTACGCCGGTGGCCTTCCTGACGGACCCGGCGGCGTGGGCCGCGCTCGTGACGCTGACCATCCTGGAGATCGTTCTCGGCATCGACAACGTCGTTTTTATCTCGATCCTCTCGGGCAAGCTGCCGGAAGACCAGCGCGAACGAGCCCGAAAGATCGGCCTGGGCCTCGCCCTGGTCTCCCGCGTTCTCCTCCTGCTCGGCATCAACTGGGTAAAGAACGCCACCCACGCCCTCTTCCACGTCCCGGTCGGCGGCCTGCTCGGCAGGATGAGCGCGGAGCGGCGCGCGGAGATCCTGGAGGTTTCGCCGCGCGACCTCGTCCTCCTGCTCGGTGGCCTGTTCCTTATCTACAAGGCGGTGAAGGAGATCCACGAGAAGCTGGAGGGCGCCGAGGCGAGCGAACGCGAGGTGAAGGCGCCGTCGTTCACGGCGGTCTTGGTCCAGATCATGATCCTCGACGTGGTGTTCTCCCTCGACTCCGTGATCACCGCCATCGGCATGGCGGATCAGATCGGCGTCATGATCGCCGCCGTCGTGATCGCGGTCGCCTTCATGCTGTTCTTCTCCGGGGTAATCGCCTCGTTCGTCGAGCGGCATCCGACGGTGAAGATGCTCGCCCTCGCCTTCCTCGTCCTGATCGGGGTGAACCTCCTGAGCGAGGGGGCGGGCTTCGAGATCAACAAGGGCTTCACCTACTTCGCGATGGCGTTCTCGGTCGGCGTCGAGATGCTGAACCTGCGCCTGCGCAAGGGCGCTCCCGTCACACTCAAGAACGGCGCGGCGGGCGAACCCTAGTCTAACCAGCCTTTAGTCTGGACGGCTCGGCACCCGCTCGAATCGATGTTTGAGTTTCAGGAACCGCTTCTCGTAGAAGTGGTACGAGACCCATGCGAGGACGTAGGTGGCGGCGAGCGCACCCGCTAGATGGAGCGCGTCGCGGACGTGGACGAACTGTAGCACCAGCATGTGATAGCAGTACATCCCGTAGGTCAGGCGTCCCAGATGGACCGTCCAGGGATGGGCGAGAAAGCCTTTTTTCGCCCGAAGTGCCAAGCCCACCATGATCGCCGCCACAAGGGGCACGAACATGCCGCCCAAGGCCATCGTCACGTCATAGCGATCGCCCGAGAAAATCCGCGTCTGGACTACGAAGGCGACGAGGCAACCCACGAAGGCAAGGGCCCATCCTACGCCCGCTTTCGGCAAAGGCGGAAGGCCCCACAACGCGAGGAGCGTGCCGAGCGCGAGCGCGTCTAGGTGGGTGGTCGTGAGAAACCAGACCGACACCGAATCGTAGCACTGGAACGCCGCGAAGACCCGGAAGCCGAGGGCGGCGGCGATCATCGCGTAGCACAGCCGTTTCAGGGTGTCCGGGGAGAGGCGGGCCAGGATCAGCGGCCAAACCAGATAGAACTGTTCCTCGACGGAGACGCTCCAAAGAACGGTCGAGAAGTTCTCGAAGGGACGGGTGAACGCCTGGTACCAGTTGGCGGTGAAGGTCGCCAGCGACAGAACCGCGCCCGCAGGAAGGTTCCGACCGTGCGACCATTGAAGGATCGCGAGGACGACGACCAGGAAGTAGAGCGGCCAGATCCGCAGGCTCCGCCGAACGTAGTAGGCACGAAGGTCGATGCCGCCCGTCCGCTCGCGTTCAGTCAGGAGGAGACGCGTGATCAGGAAGGTGCTCAGCACGAAGAACACGGGCACCCCGTATGCGCCCGCGTGCTTGAAAGCCAAAAACCAGTCTTTCGGAACGATCCCCGAGCCGGCGTCGCTCGCCAGGGCGTGGGTCCACCACACCATGAGGAAGGCGACCGTCCGCAATCCATCGAGCGCGGGCACGTAGAAACGAGCCGTTCCTCCCGGCGAAGGATGCGCGGAAGGGGCGGCGGACGCTTGGATTGTGCTGCTCATAGTAGGGAACTCTCCCGGCAGACGGGTAAGAGAAGCGCAAGCCTACTTCATGCCGCGAGGTCAAGCCACTGACGCCAGAAGACGCGCACGCTGCATATTTAAAAAATTATATGAACTAACATTTACATAAGAGGACGGTCGTGTTGGATTGTCAGTCATATCGGCTGAGGTTCGGCGACTGCTGCTGGCTGGGCGGCGGGACCGGTCACCTTGCTCTGAAGGCGCATCAGCCAATTCCGCATCGGCCGCTCGAAGAAGAGGAACACGACCACTGAGAGAACGACCGCGAGCAGGGCGACGTAGCGTGGATTGGGCAGGTACCTGCTGAAATACCAGAAGATCGGGACATGGAGAATGTAGAGCGCATAGCTCGACTCTCCGAGCAGGATCATCGGCTTAGAGCCGAGAACGCGGACGAAGAAGCCCAACCTGCTTGAGAGCGCATGGATCACGAGGCAGAACGGCAGAACGAGCCCGCCCGTGAACATCAAGGGCCACGGCAGCTTCCAAGGCGTCGCAGCGAGAAGCCACACCGCGCCGATCCCGGCGAGGAAAAGGACGTCGCTCCGCCAGACCGGTTCTTCCTTGCGTCGTAGGCTCTGGTAGCGGGCCAGAGCGACGCCTGCCGTGAATTCCGGCACGTGAAAGAGGGGGAAGAATTTGAACAGCGAGCCGAGATCGTCGTTCGTGTTGAGCCCGGTATGAGGAACGGCGACGACGCAGGCCACGAGCTGCGGCACGAGCGCGACGGCACTCGACCAGAGGACCGCCCGCATCGCCCCACGCGAATCCAGCTTCGCGAAGCGAAGCGCGATCACGGGAAAGATCGCGTAGAACAGGGCCTCGACGCTGAGCGACCAGCCGACACCGTTGCCATCGAGCGCGCGCTTACCCATCCACGCTTGCACCAGGGGCAGGGAGAAGAAGAACTGGGGAACCGCCACGAGGCCGCCCTCGTGCCTCCAAATATAAGCTCCCGCGACGACCGCACCGAGGATGTAGACCGGGTAGATCCTCGCGAAGCGCGCCCAGTAAAAGGCGAGAGGGCGAATAGTCTTCGCACGGTCCAGGTAGTTGTAACCCAGCACGAAGCCCGACAGGACGAAGAAGAGGCTCACGCCGCTGAAGCCCGCGACTACAAAAGGCAGGCGTCCCATAAAGTTCAGCTGGTCGTGCCAATAATGGAACGCTACAACGCCAATCGCAGCGAGGAAGCGAAGGCCAGTCAGGGCATCGAGCCGCTCACGTCCGGGAGTCACTCGATCACCTTGACACGCTCTCCATAAGGAAGGTCGCCCGATGCGCCAAATAGGGCAATTGGTAAGCGCTCGTTATTAAGCATCCTTGATCGACTTCGCTGCCCGCTTGAGGAACGTCCAGTACTTCGACCATGGACTCGACCCATTGCGCCGCCGTATAATGAAGGCGGTGCCGAGGGTCTCAATCATCACGCCTGCGTACAACCATGCGGGATACATCCGTCAGTGCATTGAGAGCGTGAGATCCGGAAACTACCAGGATTGGGAGATGCTCGTGGTCGACGACGGCTCGACGGACGGCACCGCCGATGTGGTCCGTTCGATCGACGATCCGCGCGTCCGCCTTTTCCAGAAGGCCAACGGGGGGATCGCGCGCCTCGCAGAGGTCTACAATCTCGCCCTCGAACACGCCCAAGGCGATCTTCTCGCGATCCTTGAAGGCGACGACTATTGGCCCCCGGACAAACTTTCGTTGCAGGTCCCAGAGTTCGACGACCCCGCCGTCGTGCTCGTCTCCGGCTTCGCGCAGGTGGTGGACGACGAAGGAACGGTCCTAGGGCGCATCCCCTCCGAGCCGATGCCGGGCGGAGCCCAGACGAACCAGCCGATCGGGACCGCCACCCGGACGATGTTCGAGCCGTTCACCCTGATGTTCACCTTCCCGGTCGCGACGATGCTCCGGCGGTCAGCGGTGGAACGGATCGGTGGCTTCCGGCAACCTTCGGATCTCCCGCTCGTGGACTACCCGACGATCTTGGCCCTGAGCGTCGAAGGCGAGTTCCGCTTCGTGCCCCAGACCTGTGGCTTCTGGCGCCGCCACGCTCAGTCCACCACGAAGAGCCGTTATCCTGATATCGTGAACGGCTGCTACCGCGAGGCCACGCGCCTCGCGTGGGCGGAGCGGGACCGGCTCGGCCTCTCGCCTTCCGATCTCGACGCGATCGAGGCCCGCTGGGAACATCATCAAGCCTATCGCTGCACCCTTATGGCAAGGCTTCTCGCGCAGGAAGGCCGCCGAAAGGACGCAAGCCGTGCGTTCCTGATCGGAAACCGCTTCCGGAGGCCGAAGAGCAGCCAGCAGATAGCCACCGCCGCGTCGTGGGTTAGCCGCCTCGGCCTGCCCGTCGAGTGGCTGTACCGCCTCGTCCATCGAGGACCGGGCGCGAAGTCGCTGGCGGAACAGGTCTATTTTATGGACGATCCTCTCGTTCGAACGTCCGACCTCGACTACGCGTGGCCAGTCCACCGCCACGGGCATTCGGCGTAAAAATGCAACATATCTCGTTGGTAGATTAGGAGCGCGCGCCAACACCCGTTTTCAAAGTCTTGGCAGCCACTTTACACGGAGCATCCCGATAAGCCGGTCGATCTTTCGAGACACGTGCGCATTGCCTTGCCACTCGCGCATCTTTCCTCTACGGACTAAAGCCTCGTACAAAAACGGGACAGGACTCAAAACCAGCATTGCCGAAGGCGTCTGAAGAACTGCGCCTCCGACTCGAAATCGCCAGAAATTGACGAACTTGATCGCTTGAACGTACAAACCGTTGTAGTCCAGCGAAGACCCAAGATGCGTCAAGCGGAATTCGATGACGTAAGCCGTGAGTCCCTTCAGGTATGCGTTTAGGCACAAGTCCGTTGCGTAGAGATGAAAGCCGGACAGCCCAGTAGAGCAGGACAAACCTGAGTCGCGTCGGATGACTAGGAAATTTTCGTCTAAGGTCAGCACCTTGCCTGGCCTAGTACCGAAATCTTGCACGCCTGTGTGATCTTGGATAAAGAAAATGGGCTCGTGGTTTGGAGCTCTTCCTGCGTTGCCCGCGACCGCCCACGTCGGGTCTAACGCTGACAGCTCTTCGAGGGCCGATCGAAGTTCGTCGGGTCCCTGGTGAAACAGGAGGTCTTGATGACAGAAAATTACGTAAGGAGCTTGGGCTTCACGTACGGCTTGACCGATTGCTGAGTAGGGCTCATAGATATTCGCTTTACGGTTGTCAAACGTCGTAAAGACAGAGTTCGATTCGTCAAAACCAACGGCATGAAGGGATTCCTTCATGCCGTTGTACTGAGAGTCGTTTGTGAGCAGAGTGAAGAAATGGAACGAGACGTTCTTAGTCATCGCAGCTTCGGCCATTACCCGCTACCTGCGATCGCTATGCCCTAAGAGGTTGGTGACAACGTCTCGGGTGACCGTGCCTTTAAGCATGAGGAACCCGAATTTGTCGCTGTAACGAAGAGGATCGCCCGTTCCGGTTGGCACCCCTTGGTAGTGGATCGTGATGGCATCGTTAAAACTCACCCAGGGTTGAACGTTGTGATGCGCAAATCCAAGGGTGACGAGGTACTGCCCTTCGTTCATGTTCCGGGGAAGCTCGATCTCCGCTCGCCATTCGAAAGGTCCTGCCTCAACCAAAGGAGATATCCCATCGTCTAGACCCTCCCCGTAATGGGCCAGGGGAAGTCCATCAGGATCGGTGATCGTAAGCCCTAGTCGTGCGCGCAGACGCATCATCGCGCTTCCATGCACAACGATGCTCAAGGTTGTGTTGTCAGGGGAGAGCTGCAGCTCGGTCGCATCGCTACCATTGCACAGAATATCGTCGACGACGATGCCCTGGTTGTACACCTCTGCGTGCTTTACGATCGTGTTCGCGGAAGCTCGAGCTTCCGAATAACGAGAAACCGCCTCGCCGACGTCACCGAAGTACTCGAGTTGACCGTTCTTAAGCAAGGCGGCTTTGGTACAGAGCGTCCGGACGGCGGCCATGTTGTGGCTGACGAAGAGGACGGTGCGTCCCTCCTCCTTGGACACGTCCTGCATCTTGCCGAGGCACTTCTGCTGGAACTGGGCGTCGCCGACCGCGAGCACCTCGTCCACGACGAGAATCTCCGGGTTGAGGTGGGCGGCGACCGCGAAGGCGAGGCGCACGTACATGCCCGAGCTGTAGCGCTTGACCGGCGTGTCGAGGAAGCGCGCGACCTCGGCGAACTCCACGATGTCATCGAAGTGGCGGTCGATCTCCCCCTTGCGCATGCCGAGGATCGTGCCGTTGAGATAGATGTTCTCCCGGCCCGTCAGCTCGGGGTGGAAGCCGGTGCCGACCTCTAGGAGCGAACCGACCCGGCCGTACAGCCGGATCTCGCCCTCGGTCGGCTCGGCGATCTGGCTCAGGATCTTCAGGAGCGTCGACTTGCCCGCGCCGTTGCGCCCGATGACGCCCAGCACGTCGCCCTTCTCCACCTGGAACGACACGTCGCGCAGGGCCCAGAACTCGTCCTTCTGAGGCTTGGCGAAGGGGTTCTTGAGCTTGGACATCAGGGCGTCGCCCAGATAGTTGTGCTTCTCCTGTTGACTGATGAGATAGCGTTTGCCGAGACCTTCGATCTCTAGCGCGAGGTTTTTAGATGACATCGGCGAATCCCCTTTCCTGAGTCTTGAAGTAGAGCATGCCCCCGACGAGCACGGCGGCGGCGAAAGCGAACGAGTAGAACAGCAGTCCAAATCCCGGGAACGGGGTGCCCAGCATGGACCACCGCGCCATTTCGACCAAGCCGACGAGCGGGTTGATCATGTAGATCCCTTGCACGGAAGCGGGGAACTTCTCGCTGACCTGAGAGAGCGCATAGCCGACGGGGCTGATAAAGAACAGCATGTTGACCACCACCGGGACCACGTAGGCGACGTCTCGGAACTTGACCTGCATCGCGCAGACGAAGAGGCTGATCCCCAGGGCGAGCGCGATCAGGATGAGGAGCACGAAGGGAAGGGCGAAGATGGCGAGGGTCGGCGGATGGCCCAGGACGATCGACATCACCAGGAACACCACGAAGCCCACTCCGAAGTCCAGCAGCGTCGAGAGGATGGGGCTCAGCGGCAGGATGATCTTGGGGAAGTAGACCTTCGTGACCAGGCCCATATTGCCGACGATGATGCCCGACGACTTGCCCAGCAGGCCGCTGAACGCGCCCCAGGCGAGCATGCCCGCGAAGCTGAACAGGATCGGCGGCACTCCCTTCGTCGAGAACCCGGCGAGCTTTGTGAACACGAACGTGAAGATCACCGCCGCCATCAGGGGCTGAAGTACCACCCAGACCGCGCCGAGGGCGGTCTGGCGATAGCGGAGCTGGACGTCGCGCTTCGACAGCGTCGTGAGCAGATCGCGATACTCCCAGAGCTGGTCGAGGTCGAGCGCGGCGAGGCCCGTCTTCTTCCGAAGCACCCGAAGCGGGGCCGGGGCGATCTGGGCCGGGGCGGTTTGAGTCTGTGGAGTTTCCATCCTGAGTCTGTTCTTGCGTCCCCCCTCCACGCCGCCTTGGCCGTGACCGGCCGGTGCGGCTCGTTCCGCTGAGTTCGCGTGGGGACCGTCGCTCATCGACGAGCGCGCGAAAGGATGGTCGGTGGTTTGGGGTAGGGATTCGAGGCCTAAGCCGAAAAGGATAAGTTACCCGACGCCGTAGCGGCGTCTACCTCGCAAGGGTAAGAGCTTATCGCCAGCTCCGTAAGATATCGACGTACTCGTCCAGGACTCTCTCGTAGTCGAACGCCTCGATCGCATAGGCCCGCGCCGCCTCCCGGTGCTGCGGGTTCTCCGCGATCGCCCGTTGGAGCGCGGGAAGGATCGCGTCGTCCGTCTCGACGACATGCACGAAGGGTAGGGAAGGGTCGATGTTGTGGGCGGCGGCGGGCGAGAGCACGACCGACAGTCCGGCGGCGAGCGCCTCCACCACCGCCAAGGCCTGTCCTTCCGCTTTCGCGCAGAGGACGAAGGCGCTGTAGTCCGTCATGCGCTCGTGGAGCGTCGGGCGGTCCCAAGAACCCAGCGCGTGGGCGTTGGCGTTCGGCTCCAAGGCGCGGGTGTCCGCGTGGCCCACAAAGTCGACGTGGATCTCGCTCCCCCGCACCGCGTCCGCGACCTCCTGCTGTCGCTTGCGCCGGTTGATCTTCGCCACGCACACCGCACGCCCGTTGCCCGGAGTGGGCGAGTAGCGGAACTCGTCGGTCTCGACCGCGTTGCGCAACACCTTCCAGGTCGAGGGGGCAGCTCCGATCTCGCGCAGAAGCTCGGGGTGCTCCCGGTTCAGGTGAAGATGGTAGGGCGCGCCGCCGTAGAGCTCGAGCAGGCGCCTGAGGTCGGCGTCGTTGGAATCCGCAGGAAGGGTCCACCCGATATGGGCGGTGGCGACGGTCTTTGCGCCGAACGCCCGGGCGATCGGACGAAAGTAGGGGATCAGCGAGGGGGCGTTGATGTGGACGAAGTCCGGCCGCTGCCGCGCCATCTGGCCCAGAAAGGCGGGAATCGCCTGGGGGCCGCCCCGGTTCAGGAGCTCGACCCGGTGGCCTCGCTTGCGGAGGCGCGTGACGTACTGCCAGAGGATCGTCTCGATCGCGCCGTAGCCGACGGGCGGAATGGGCTGCTCGCTGTTGTGGACGAGCAGAAGGCTTAACGGACGATCCATCGGGCGTAAAGCGTACTCGCTTTACGCCCGATGGGGTTGTGCGCCCGACGTTGTTCCGTCAGGGGCGACGGTTCGAGTTAAGTGCCGAGCCTGCGGCCTTGCTCAAGGTCTTATCATCGGTCTCGCTGACCCGGATGGGCGACTTGTTCCACATAAACTGGGCACCAGGACGGTCGGTGTAGAGCCTGTTGCCGCTGAGCACCGCCGTACCGCGAAAATTAGGATTGATCTCAAGGGTGCCCCAAGCGTTGCCCATGGTGAGGACGTTGCAGTCCTTCATCGTGAACGAGAAGTCAGAGCGGGCGTTGTTCAGGACAAACGGCGTATAGCTCCCCGTATTCATCATAAGGAACGTGCAGCCCTGGAACGTCATCTTGCCCGCGCACCATGTGGTGTTGAGAATCAGCGCATAGGGATCTGGCGTCGGCATAAACAGGCAACGGTCGAAGGTGAGGCTGCCGAACTCGCCCATATCAGAGTACATGCCCTTCGTGAAGTTGAAGGCGCAACTCGTGAACGTGGCATCCTGCGGCATGCCGCCGGTGGGCCAGCCCTTCGTGCCGAACCGGGAGTTCACCTGGACGCCCCAGAAGGTGGAGTTGATCGCCCGGAACTTCGACACGTTCGAGTAGAGCAGGACCGAGAACTGAAAGGACGAGTCCTTCACAAGGAAATCGCTGCCGCCGCCGAGATAGGCGTCATTACCGACGTTGAGCGTGCCCGTTCCCTTGCAGCGGATGTAGGAGATGCGCCGCTCATCGAAGCCGTGGGTGTCGAAGTTGCCGTTGTTGCCGTCTGCGATGCAGTCCTGGTACGTGACGTCCGTCGAGCCGTTCGTCGCGATGTAGCTGTGGCGGGCGTCGGTGGATTGACAGTTCTGGACGAGGACGTTCTGGGAGCGGCAGATCGTGATGCCGTAGGCCATGCCGGGGTTACCTGCGTTGGCTCCGTCGAGAATCTTCACACCGTCGACGACAACATCGCGAGCCCAGTTCATAGAGAGGGCACGAGTGGCAAAGTGATCCACGCGAAGGTTGGAGAGGCTCACCTTGTCCGAGACGCCAAGGGAGACGATGCCATTATTTCGGCCCGTCGTGCCCTCGACCGTCGCGTCGAAGCCCATGTCCTTGAACGCGAGGCCGGCGACGATCTTGTCGTTGATGAGAGAAACCTTGGGCAGAAGCGTAAAATCCCGGGGGAGGGGGCGGTCGATCGTGATCGTCTTCGCCGCCGCGTTCAGCGCGGTGACCTTGATGACCGCCGAGTGGTTCCGTTGCGCGTCGCCATTGGAATAGTGCTTGACGTAGCCCTCGTCCCAAATAGCGAGGTAGTCGCCAACCTTGATGCTGGCGACGCTTGCCAACTTGAGGGTCGTGGCGCCTTCCGGCGCGGGGTCGGCGTTGTACGTCGTCAGGTTCGCGACGCCGTAGTTGTTCCACATGATCGTCTGGATGCCGGCGACGATCGCGTAGCCGATGCCGACGTTCCCGCGGAACGTGGTGGCCTCGCGGCCCCGGCCACGCAGGGTGAAGTTGCGGGTGCCGTCGGGGATGACGATGGAACTGGAGAGGTTGAACTGGCCAGCGGGCAGAACGTACTCCGACTTGCCCTGGGCAAGGGCGTCCCGGATCCCCTTGTTGATCCATACGCTGTCGTCGGCGCCAAGGGCGGAGGCGGCCGCGCCGCCGATGGCGGCGGCGAGAGCGACTCGGAGGAAGAGGGAGGAGAAGCGGGTCTGCGGGTCCTTGGAAGGGTTGAAGCGGCCCTTCGGAGCGTGGCTCAGTTCGAAAGTGGTCATCGTATCGGTGTTTCCTGGCGACTAAAATTCTCGACCCCGCAACATTGACGGGTTCAGGGCGCCTGGGAGACTTCTCCTAGGCTATGCCGTTATACATTCGGATCAAGGGAAGGACAGTGAGCGCTTGGGGACGGGAATGCGCGGGTTATTGCTTGGTTTCTCGAAAAATGGCCGACCTCCGCGCGAAACGCCCCTCAAGCGGCGACCCCTCCGCCGGAAAAGGGCGAAACGTCTGCCATAATCCCGCGAACGAACGCCGCCGCGTCTTCGCGCCCGGCCGAAAATCATGATCGAACGCCCGTCCATCGGCTACGTCGCGAGCGGTGAGCTGGGCTGGGGAACGGTCCGACGGCGGCTTGGAAGCTACTTAAAAGAAAACATCCGGCACGTCGATATCTATCCCGTGGAGGATCACGCGGGCTGGGAGGCGCGGACGCCCTACTTCCGCCGTCTCGCTTGGCTTCGCGCCGCGCTCGCCGGGCGCCGAGCCGCCCAGGCGGCGATCGCGGCGGGCCATCGCGACCTTCTCGTGGCGACGCTGCACAACGCCCCCCTCTTGCCGTCTCGCTCCGATGTCCGCTACCTCGTCTACGGCGATGCGACGATCGGCCAGCTCGACCGCCTCTACGGCGCCGAGGGCGCGACGGCGTGGCACAAGCGCTTCCGGGCAGCCCGCCTTCGGAGTCTCGCCGCGTCGGGCCACGCGTTCCTATGTATGTCGGAGTGGTACCGCGCGGGGCTCCGGAGGGAGTACGGCGTGCCCGACGCCCGGAGCGTGGTCGTTCCGCCCACTGTCGAGCTCAGAGACTGGCGACGTCGCGCGTATCCCGATCGTACCGAGGCGATGCGCGTGCTTTTCGTTGGCACGGACTTCGCCCGCAAGGGTGGCGACCTCGTGTTGGAGGTGGCAGGCCGACCGGAGATGGCGGGCGTGCGCTTCGATCTCGTCGGTGGCGAAAGCCGGGGCGAGGAGGGCAACGTCGTGCATCACGGTCGGCTAGACCAGCCGACGCTCGCCGCCCGGTTCGCCGAATCCGACCTTTTCGTCCTGCCGACGCGCGCCGACTGCAGCCCGAACGTTTTCGTCGAGGCGGGCGCGAGCGGCATTCCTAGCGTCGGAACGGACGTCGGGGGCGTGTCGGAACTCGTGCGCGACGGCGAGACGGGGACGATCATCGCCCATCCGGAGGTCGACGCGCTGGCCCAAGCGATCCGAGCGTACGCGGACGACCGGAGTCTTTTGGCCGAGCGGGGAGCGGCGGCCTACGACTGGGTCGCATCACGCTTCCAGACCCGTGACGCCTTCCGGCCCGCCCTTAATCTGCTGCTCACCAAGCACCCGCCTCTGGTAAACCATTAATAGTCCTAAAGTATAATATAAAAATTAAAATAGTGACCAAAAGCCGCACAGCAGCTTCTTTCTACATGGAATAGTGGGAAGCTTCCCTGTCATCAGATTCATCCATTGCTTTCTCAGCAGCAGTCCTTTGGTTAAGATGCATAGTTACACTCGCAACCGCGATGACCAGCGCTACAACGAAAACTGGCAGGACGCCAAGAGGGATTGCCCCTAAAGCGATGAAAAAGGCTACGGAACCGATGGTTCTTAGCACACTTCACAATACCCAAACCACTAATTACGCTCACATCCTTAAGGCGGATAGTATATTGCCCAAGGTTTAACGATGAGCCGTTTTGCCAAACCAAACAGACGATGCTAGAAAATCGGATCGCATTCCTGGTGCTGGCGCACACCGATCCCGAGATGCTGGCGCGCCTCTGCCGTCGGCTCCTCCCCTATGGACGGATCGTCGTCCACGTCGACCGGAAGACGTCGGCCGAGCCGTTCGTCCGTGTGCTCCCGTCCGAGGTCGCCTTGACGAACAAGCGCCTCCGGGTGAGTTGGGGCGGCTTCTCGATGATCCGTGCGACCCTGATCCTGATGCGGGAAGCGATGGCCCGCTTCCCCGAGGCGGAACGGTTCGTCCTTCTCTCCGGGCTCGACTATCCCATGCGGCCTCTGGACGATCTCGTCGCCCTGTTCGAGGCCCGTCCCCAACATAACTTTATCCGCGCCTACGATCTTTTGGCGTCCCGGTGGGACCGCAAAAAGATTCTCAACATGCGAATCATGGACCAGATCCTCCCGATCGCTCCGCCGGGACTCCTCGGCAAGGGCGTGGCCTTCGTCAACAAGATCCAACGCCGCATCGACCGCGAGGCGATGAACTGGAAGTGGCGCAAGAGGGACTACCCGTTCGACCTGAAGCCCGCGTCCGGAAGCCAGTGGTGGGCCCTGACGCGCGAGGCGATGGACCATGTCCTGAGGTTCGTCGACGAGAACCCAACCTTCGTCCGGTACTACGAGCGGAGCTTCGCACCCGACGAGCACTTCTTCCATACGATCCTGCTCAGTTCGCCCCTCGCCGCCCACGCCGACCCGATCGAGCCGTTCAACGAGCACCTGACCGCCCACGTCGCCAACCTCCATCACATCCACGACTCCCTCGCTAAGACTTACAGGCTTGAGGATTGGGACGAGATCGCCGCCTCCGACCGGTTCTTTGTCCGCAAGGTGACGACCGCCGCCTCGAAGCCTCTGCTCGATCGCCTCGATGAGCGCGATCTCAAAGGGGGTGGCTAGGGCTGTGGAAACCGCTTCTAAAATTTCCGTCGTCGTGCCATGCTTCAACGGGGCACGGTACGTCGCGGCGACCCTCGACTCGGCGCTGGCCCAAGAAGGCGTCGCGATGGAGATCGTTGTGGTCGACGACGGCTCGACGGACGAGACTCCGGCGATCCTGGCGGGATATTCCGACCGGGTCCGCGTCGTCACGCAACCCAATGCTGGGATGAGCAGCGCACGCAATTTGGGGACGTTGCACGCGCGTGGCGAGTTCCTGATGTTCCTCGACGCCGACGATCTGCTTTTCCCCCAGGCACTGGCCCGGCTCGCCAGAGCCCTCGACGATTCGGGACTCGGCGTCGCCTATGGGGAGGCGGTGGCGATGGACAGCGACGGCAAGCCGATCTCCGGCGGGCCGATGGGTTATCGCTCTCCCGGCGAGAACACGATGCGCGCCCTGTGCGCAGGCACCCTGTTCCAGCCTGGTGCGGGCATGGTCCGCCGGGACCTATTCGAGAAGGTCGGAGGCTTCGACACCAGTCTAATTAGTGCCGAGGACCTTGACTTCCAGTACCGTTGCGCCGCCCACACGGAGTTCGTGAAGATCGCGGATGCCATACTCTACTACCGGATCAACCCGACGAGCATGACGCGCAACTATCCGCGCATGATCGAGCGCTCGTTGGAGGTCCACGCGACGAACGCTCGGCGGTTCGGCCTCTGGCGCGCCTACCCACGCGAGTCCTTGGCGGGACGAGTCAAGGCGGGTTTCTACTTCTGCTCCGAGCACCTCGGCTCGCGCGGACGGCGCACACCCGAGCTCTCCTCTGCCGCGAGGGCGTCCATCCGTCGGCACCCGTGGTTGCTCGGCCTGTTCGCGACCATGCCGATCCTGCGCGTCGCCAAGGGCGCGATCCGAGCTGCCCGGGTCGCCCGTTAGGATGTGGCCTACGGCCCTCAAACCTGCCTCCACTTCCCTGATCTTTTTGCGAATCCAAGGCAAGAGATAATAAGCTATGATAGTTGAGTGCGCGCTTGGACTCTTCTCATCTTTTCTCTTCTCCTCTGCCGCCACGATCGTGAACCAAGTCACCCTCCTGAAGGGGTTGACGCCGACGAAGACGATTCCTCCGATCGCGGCGGAGGTCGAAAGCGGGACGTTCCGCTACGAGCTCGAGCAACCTATCGACGCGGCGCTCGCCTCGGTGCGCAAGGACGCGGCGGTGGGCGGGTGGAAGGAGAGCGCGCCGATGGGCTACCCGGTGTTCGTGACCCAGACGGCGGACACTATCTCGAACGTCGACGTCGAGTCGGGCAGGCTCTCGGCGGACGGCCTCACCCTGACGCCCGATCCGGGCGCCACCGTCCTGACCGTATCCGAGGTGAAGACGCCGGATTCCCTCTAAATGCCGACGGAAACGGCGTTGCGATCGCCGCTGGGAAGCCAGAATCCACCTTCTGTTAAAATCGTCACAGTTTGTTTTCAGAAGGGCTGCATCAAGAATAAGACGAGACATCATCACACCCTCCAACAACCTGAGCGTCTCCTTCTTATCTCGGCGCGAAATGTTTCCGCAACACAGGATTTCTGCCCCCTTTCTCCGCACCTTTTTCTGGTGGACTTTCCTCTGAATGTCACCAAATACGGTTTAGGCTAGGTTCAAATGGTGGACTGGTGGACTGGTGGACTTTGCGCTACGTAGCTCCTGCCTGAGTGCCTGGGAGAGAGTGAGAAATCACTGGGGGAAGTCCACCAGCCCACCGTTTGAACCTAAAGCTCTCGCCGAAGCCGCAGAAAGTCCACCAAAGTCCACCGGACGGAGATTTTAGAAAAGCGCTGCGCGGAAAAAGAATTAATTTCTCCCGAAAGTGGGCGTATCCTTCATCCCAGAGCCCTGGTCGTAGCGCGTATGGCACACGAGAGCACGGTGGCCTACTCGGCCACGATCTACAAGCCACGCCAGGAGGTCTACGCTTTCTGGCGAAACTGGCCCAACCTGCCGCGCTTCGCGCGGCACCTGTCAAGAGTGGAGGATATCGGCGGCGACAGAACCCGCTGGACCGCCGAGGGGCCCCAAGGCCCTGTCGTTTGGGAGGCGGAGACGACCGCCGATGTGCCCGGAGAGCGGATCGCCTGGCGCTCCGTGGGCCACGCCGACGTGCCGAACCACGGCGAGGTTCTGTTCAAGGACGCGCCGATGGATCGAGGCACCGAGGTTGTGGTGAGGCTGGCGTACGACATTCCTTACGGGATCGTCGGCGAGTTGGCCGCGCGGGCCACTGGCAACCACCCCGAGGCGGAAATCGGGGAGGCCGTGCGCCGTTTCAAGGCGATCCTCGAGTGCGGTGAGATTCCGACCATTGAGGGACAGTCCTCGAACCGCAGGCGCGGCGACAACGCTCCGGGCGACCCGAGTCCGAAGGTGGGCGTCCGATGAAGGCGGCCGTCTGGATGGGTAAGAAGGACGTTCGGGTCGAGGAGATGCCCGATCCCGTCCTTCTGAGCCCCAAGGACGTCATCGTCCAGGTCAGCTCGACCGCGATCTGTGGCTCGGATCTCCACCTCTACAACGGCCACGTCCCCACGATGAAGGAGTACGACATCCTGGGTCACGAGTTTATGGGCGAGGTCGTGGAGGTTGGGGCGGACGTCAAGCAGCTCAAGATCGGCGACCGGGTGATCGTCCCTTTTCCCATCGCCTGCGGCTGCTGCCATTTCTGCTCCTTCGGCATGACCTCGGCGTGCGACAACACGAACCCCAACGCAGGCCAGCAGGAGGAGAGTTACTCCGTACCGGCGGCGGGAATCTACGGCTACTCTCACCTTTTTGGTGGCTACGACGGTGGACAGGCCGAGTACGCGAGGGTGCCGTTCGCGGACGCCAACGCCTTCAAGGTACCTAAGGGAATCCCGGACGAGAAGCTGCTGTTCCTGACCGATGCCTATCCCACCGGGTTCCAGGCGGCGGACCAGGCGGGCATTGCGCGCGAGTTCACCGTCGCGATCTGGGGCGGTGGTCCCGTCGGGCAGTTCGCGGCGATGAGCGCACGGCTCCTGGGCGCGAAGCAGATCATCATGGTCGATCACGTCACCGCGCGGCTCGACCTCGCGGAGCGGCTCTCCGGGGCGGAGCGCCTCGATTTCGAGAAGGACACCGAGGACTCGGACGTGGTCGAGCAGATCAAGATGCGCACGGGCGGCCGGGGCGCGGACGTGTGCATCGACGCCGTCGGCATGGAAGGGCTGGGGCATGGCGCGGGCGCCATCGTTGACCACGCGAAGACGATCCTGCGCATGGAGAACGACCGTCCGGTCGCGTTCCGACAGGCGATCATGGCGTGCCGCAAGATGGGCGTCGTGTCTTTCCCCGGCGTCTACGCCGGTCTGGCGGACTCGATCCCGCTCGGTCAGGCGATGAACAAGGGCCTGCGCTTCGCGACGGGCCAGACCTCGGTCCACCGCTACCTGCCCAAGCTGCTCGACTACATCCTTCGTGGAGACGTCGACCCGAGCCAGATCATCAGCCATAACGTGCCCCTTGATCGAGCGCCGGAGATGTACGACCTGTTCGCCCGCCGCGATGGCGGATGCACCAAGGTCGTGCTCAAGCCAGGCGAGAGGAGCGCCGCCTGATGGAACGGCGGCGCCAAGACGTTCCGTTCATGGAGAGGATGTAAAACGATGCAGCTTACGTTCAAGGAAGCCCTCAAGAAGGAGTTCCAGCGGTGCCACAGCCTGGAGTGGCACCTTTTCGACAGCCTCAAGATGCTCGAAGGGGCCGCGCAGAACCCCGATCTCAAAGCGGCCCTCGCGAAGCATCGCGACGAGACGGCGGTCCATATGCAGCGGCTGGAGACGATCGGCGCGCGTCTCGGCATTCCCGTGATCGGCGTCCCGAATCTGCCCGCCCGGGCCCTCGCGGTCGAGTTGCTCGAGGACTGGGGCGGCGCGGAGCCCGGCCCCATGACCGACGCGATCATCATCGAGGCGGCTCAGAAGGGCGAGCACCTTGAGATGGCGTGGTACGGCTTGCTGCGGGGTTGGTGTCAGGAGTTGAACGAACCGGAGGTCGTGTCCCTGCTGGAGCAGAGCCTTGAGGACGAGAAGCGCACCGATCGGATCCTCAACACCCTCGCGGCAGGCGGGATCAACCGGGCGGCGGCCGCGGCGATGCCGCCGACTTCCCAACAGACGAGCGTCTCGACACCTTAACAATGGCAAGGGCGGCTCCCTTGGGGCCGCCCCCCAAGGAAAGGCCGCTTTAGGGTTGAATCCTGGGTCTATGCCCAACCAGCATGTCGAGGTCGGTCCCTTCGCCTTCAGCATTCGGGACATCCTGCTGCCGATGGGGCTCAACGTCGGCAGCGTCGAGGTCCAGGGTTTCGGCGGGACGCTCGATTCGAAGCCGTTCGCCCTCAAGCTCGTCCAACCCGGGACGATGGTGGCGAACGTGGACGAGGAAGATCTCGCGGCGTTTCTGGAGAAGCAGGCGCCGGGCGGCCTTCACGAGTTCTCGGTGAGTGCGGCGGACGGCAAGCTTACGGTGCGGGCGAAAAAGACGGTGATCGTCGACCTGAAGATCGCGGCGGTGGCAACCTTGCGGATCGTGGAAGGACGCCAGCTCTGGATCGACGTGGAGTCGGTCGACGTGATGGGAGCAGGGGCGAAGAACCTTGTGCAAGGCCAGATCGACAAGATCAACCCGGTGCTGGACACGAAGGATCTGCCGGTGGTCGCGCACCTGGAGTCGGTCGAGATCATAGACCGGAAGGTCGTCCTGCGCGGAACCGTCGAGCCTCATCCCTGACGACGGTGAGTGCGGCTGAAAGGACTCGAACCTTCACCTGTTGCCAGACCAGAACCTAAATCTGGCGCGTCTACCAATTTCGCCACAGCCGCGCGACGGCCTAAGAATACCAGCCTTCTCTCGACCGGGCGGACGGCCTCGCGAAGGCTGCATACCCCGCGTCCCTTTTCGCGTCTTGCGTTTTGGAGATTAAAGCCCTAAGGAGTGCGGCTTTGCCTCCGACACTTCTGAATAGCATGAGTGTCGCCGCTCCGATCGCCCCTCTCGCCTGGACGGGCGAACGCATGGTCCCCACCGCCAGCGATCTTCTGACCGAAGCCTTCCACTGGCAGCGCTACGCCTTTTTCCGCCCCTGGTACGCCGGGAAGCGCGTCGTGGACGCGGCGAGCGGCGAGGGGTACGGCACGGGCTACGCGGCCCTCTTCGCCCGCGAGGCGGTCGGCCTCGACGTCGACCCTTCAGCGGTGGCCCACGCCCAGCGGCGCTACCCCCGTGCGGAGTTCGAGGTGGCGGACGTGACCGGCTTCGACTACTCGGACGCCGACCTCGTGGTGAGCTTCGAGACGATCGAGCACGTGCCCGACCCGCGCGCCTTCCTGCGCTCGCTCGACCGCTGCCAGGGGACGATCGTCGTCTCGACGCCGAGCCGCGAGCTGCATTCGCCGGGCAACGCGCTGGGCGACAAGCCCTGGAACGAGTTCCACACCGTCGAGTGGTCGCCCGAGGAGTTCGCGGAGCTGATCCGCGAGGAGTACGCGCACCGCCAAGTGCGGTTCCTGAGCCAGGAGAACCGCTGGCCGGGCCTCATCCGGGAAGGGATCGACGCCGACGCGCGCTACATCATCGCGGTGATCGACGGGGCGGAGCTTCCCTCGTGGCCCCGGATCGGCCTCGCGATGCCGTGCTGCACGGAAGCTGACGCGGCGGCCCTCGCCCTCACGCGGCTGACGATGCACTACCCCGGCGAGTTGGAGATCGCCCTCGTCGC